>Ga0102815_10000449_pt1 | contig 27997 bp, 21 predicted proteins | sample ColrivemetaGS759_FD_79113 | JGI IMG/M metagenome (GOLD analysis project Ga0102815, IMG submission 79113) | Estuarine microbial communities from the Columbia River estuary - Ebb tide ETM metaG S.759 | ecosystem: Environmental > Aquatic > Marine > Intertidal zone > Estuary | place: USA: Columbia... | reverse complement strand
CTGATTGCCGTCGGAGGGGTGTCCTGCGCCACCGCGCCGATTGATTCCGTGTCGGAGGCGGCGCCAGAAGCGGAGTTTTGTCTGAGCCTGATCCGTATTGATGACTCAAAAATACTCGACTCCCGGCACATGCTGTTTACTACGACCGACAAGCGCATGTACCTGAACACACTGCCGAAGAAATGTGGCAACATGGGGCCTGGAGACACCTATACGTTCCGCACTTCTATCAACCAATTGTGCCAGGGTGATGTCATCACCATGCTTCATCCCGGAGGCCGGGATTTTATTCCCGGAGCATCCTGTGTGCTGGGTATGTTCGAGCCGGTGACCCAGGCGCAGGTCGATGCCCTTGAGCTCAGTACAACGGGCGAGTAGTTAGCCGTATCACCAACTGATCTCCACCTCGATACTGGACTCGTCACTCTCAATTTCTATTTCCAGTTCGACAGTTACCTCGTCGGGTACTTTGACGTTTATCTTGATACCATTTCGTACCACATCGACGGCATTCTGCCGCGCCAGTGAATCGGCCAGTTCGTGCAAAAATTTTGCGGCATCTTCGCGTCGCATTTTTCTCTTTTCTGAAATCTCCAACAGATCCATGCGGATCCTCCTGTTTGCTATGGGGAAGCTGATGTAGAAATGTACCTAAAAAGTGTGTGACTTAGTAGGGCGCTGTGATTAACGGTTGATGGCGCTGCTTCCACCGGGATGCCACACTGGCTACAAAAAGGAGAAAAAAATCACAGGTCTATGGCAAATCTGTCGTTTCGGATACGTAACTGTGGTATCAACTACCAACGCTTAATGTGAAAAACAGGCTTTCCGTTGGTCTCTGAAAATCAGCAGGCACCATCCACCTCACTGGTCCCGGATCCGGGTATGTACTATTCCGGCTTTCGGTCCGTGGATCGTCTGACTTCGGCACTGTCCGTCCGGCATGATCCGCTTGGCGAGTCCAGTGAGGAGCACCGCGACAGGCTGTTTCTGCAGGTGCTGGTGAGCCTGGCGGCCAATATTCTGGCATTAATAGCGGTGTTTTATTTTCTGCTGCCGCTGTCTGAGCCGGGCAGGGCGAGTGGTGGAATCCTGCTGTGGTCCGTATTGGGTATCACTGTGTGTATTACCGCTATTTTTCTCAAATTTGGTGGCCGGACAGTTTGTGTAAACCTGCTTCTGCTCGTACTCGGTGGCATCCTGTTTGGAGCCAGCTTTATCCTGGGTGGTGTGATGTCACCCACGATGATCTTCTTGCTGGCAGTTCCGGTATTGGCGGGCACGCTGATGCACTCCCGCTGGGCTTTTTTCTGGACCGCCATGACGGTAGCGGCATGGCTGCTGATTCTGGTGCTTGAACGCAACGGCGTAGAGATGAGCCGGATCACCCTCAATGCCAATGTCGGCATCGTCCAGGTTATTTCCTTGCTGGGAACAGTTCTTGTGATAATGGCAGTGCTGGGTTCCTACGTAGCCGCAACCGGCAGGCTGCGCGTTGTGATGAAGCAGAAAAACCAGCGCCTGGACTATCTTGCCAGCCATGATTCGCTAACAGCCATTCCCAATCGGCGTACATTTTTTGAGCAGGCGCAACGCTGTTTGCAGCGCTCCTTGCGATCAAAAAATTCCTTTGCCCTGTTAGTGATCGACCTCAATGACTTCAAGCAGATTAACGACAACCTTGGTCACAAAGTGGGCGATGCGGTACTGCTGGACTTTGCCCAGCGCTTGAACGGGGGTTTCCGTGAAACCGATTTTATTGGCCGCCTGGGTGGTGACGAATTCGGCGTGCTGCTGGAACCGGCTCAGAGCACAAGTGTTGTGGAAGAGATAATGCAACGTTTCCGCTCGAGCGCATCGAGTGTATCGGAAGTGGACGGCAAGTCAGTACAGTATGATTTTGCAGTGGGTATAGCCATCTATCCCGGCAATGGCTCATCGGTACTGGAATTGTATGAAGCGGCCGATGCGGCAATGTACCGTTCCAAGAAAGAGGTCCCTGCCGCTTTCGTGTGGAAGTGACACTGTGACCCAAAAACAGCCTAGCGCCGCTGTTTGTGCCAGTTGCTTACCAACTTTTCGACACTGACTCCCTTGCCTCCCGTGCTCCACATGGTCGCGTAATCGATATCTGTCGAGTTGGGCGGCGGGTTGGGCATGTCGACCTTGAACCTTACCGGCATGGGCACAGCCTCGCCGAGCGCAACCGCTTCACCCTTTGACAGGGAAGTGAGCGCGGCGAAGGTGCCGCGCGCTATGTCGGGGACCATGGATCGCACATATTCCTGATCGTCGGGGTTGGTTATGCGCAAGCAGATATAGGTACTGCACTGGGCCAATACTGTTTCGGATACTTCGTGCGGTCGCTGACTGACAACGCACAGCCCGATTCCGTACTTGCGGCCGCTTTTGGAAATTCTTTCTATCGCCCGCCGCGCTTCCCTGAACCGTGGAATGTCCTCACGGGGTATGTACTCGTGTGCTTCCTCGCAGATCAGGAAGATAGGGAACTCGTTGCAGCGGGGATTCCAGAAATTGAACTCGAAAGTCAGCCGGCCGATCTGGGCGGTCACCATAGGGACAACGTCAAACGGCACACCACTGAGGTCAAGGACGGTGACATTAGCTTTGGGCTCTCCCAGTCCGACCAGGTCTTGCATCAGGTCTGTGAGTGATTCAGTAGAGTTGCGTGATTTTGGCTTCATGAGGAAGTCGTAGCGCGTGTCATTGAGCAGGCTGCCAAGGCGCACCAGCACCTGGTCAAACTTGCCATACAAGGGTGATTTTATTTTGCCGAAATCCTTGGTTTCCTTGTTGGCGACAGTAATTGAATTGATTAACGCATCCATCGAGTAATAAACCGGAGAGTCCACCGTGAGGTGGCCCAGTTCGAGATGTTCATTGGTTTCCCGCTTGAGCCTGATGAGAATCGAGCGCAGGAACGAAATCTGGATCGAGGCGTACTCGTCAGCCGGATCAATCAGTAATTCGCACAGCTCAGAAAAAGTGAGCAGCCAGTGGGGGAATTCCAGCTCCTCTGCCTTGAAACACCGTGTTTTATCTGCCGGGAAAGGTGAGCTCGCGACGACATCGTCTACCTGCTTGTCACAATACTCCCCATGCATATCAAGAACGATAATGTGGGCTTGTGGCAGATTGCGCAGTGCCGATTGAATCAGGCTGGTAACAGTCCAGGATTTTCCGGCGCCGGACTGTCCCAGAATTGCAGCGTGACGCCCGAAAAAAGCGGAGGTGTCCAGGTGTACATCGATCTCCGTGAAAGGAGTAAGGTGGCCAATTTTGAAGCCGGCGCCACTATGGTTTGAGAAAATACGCTCCAGGTCTGACCGGGCGACCATATGAAGTTCCGCTCCGCTGGTCGGGAAGTGAGCGATGCCCCTGGCAAATTTGCCTTCCGGACCGATTTCCCCAAGGGGCGTCAGGTGAACCATATGCGCTGCTTTACCCTGGCTGTCTGCCGTCCGGTAACTGCGCTCCACCATGACCAGGGTTTGGGAACCGGCATGTCTTACCGCGAAGTAGGAGCCCACCTGACCAATCGTCGCCTTGTGCATGCCAGGCAGGTTGTCATTGCTGAGCGGGTCGTCCTGGGAAGTCAGCCTTGCGGTGAAGTACTCTCCCGTGACATCGACCAGGAATCCAACTTTAGTGTCGACCTTATTTGTCATTGTTCAGCTCCCGATAGTACCGAAGTATTTAAAATACTAGTGGTATCCGGGACAGACCCAAAGGCTAATCTGGAGTTTTCTGCACTTTTTTGGGTGCTGGCAAGGTAAATAGCCAGGTTTCCCAGGCTTCCGGCGGTTGCCACCGCAAGCCTGGCTTGAGCAAAAAGGCAGTTATCAGCTGTCTAGAGTTTGACGATCAATTTGCCCTTGTTGCCGCCGGTGAAGAACAGGTTCAAGCCACTTATGGCGGATTCCAATCCCTCCAGCACATGGGCGCGATGCTTGATTTTTCCAGCCATCACGTAGGGTGTCAGCCTGGCTACCAGCGCCGGCACATCGCCAAAGTGATCGGGCATTGCAAAACCCTGGATGGTCAGGCGCTTCTTGATGATGGGGATCCAGTTGGGTCCGGCGCTGGGCTCGGCTTTGCCGTAATCGGCGATCATGCCACACACCACGATACGACCGTGGGCATTCATGCGATCGAATACATGCTGCTGGATGGGACCGCCGGTATTTTCGAAGTAGATGTCGATACCCTTGGGTGCGAGAGCTTTAAGCTTTGCAGCGATGTCGTCAGTCTTGTAGTTGATCGCGCCGTCGAAGCCCAGCTCGTTCACCAGCCAATCACACTTTTCATCATCCCCGGCGACACCAATCACGTTAAGGCCCTCGGCCTTGGCCAACTGACCGACCAGGGAGCCTACCGATCCGGCGGCGCCGCTAACAACAATCGTCTCGCCTTTCTTGGGATCGCCAAAACCGAACAGACCCTGGGTGGCCGTCAGGCCCGGCAGGGCGAACACTGAAAGCACGGTTTCTGCATCCAGCCCGGGCTGCACTTTATTCAAGCCCTGCCCGGTGCTCAAGCAGTACTCTGTCCAGCCCATTATGCCCATCAGGCGATCGCCAACCGCGAAGTCAGGGTGATTACTTTCAACGACTTCGCCCAGGCCCGACGAGCGCATAACGGCGCCGAGCTCTACTGGAGGAATATAGCTCTCAGGGTCCGGGCTCATCCAGCCGAGCATGGCGGGGTCCAGGGACATATGGGTTTGTTTTATCAGTATTTGACCGGGACCGGCCTTGGGTATCTCCTGTTGGACAACCTCGAATATATCCGGGGTGACAGGGCCTGGCTTGGGGCGGGCAATAAGTTTGATCGCGGTGTAGCTGCTCATGTTGGACTGACCTCAGGTGATTGAAAAATAGCAGGGCTTGATAAGCTCAAGCATCTTCGAAACTTGGCAAGTCCGTATTATTCATAGTTGTAATACTTTGATATATAGCCAAAAAGAGGTTTAATTATTGTCATAAAGACAATTATATCGAGGTCAGAGACAACATCATGGATCAACTACGCGCCCTACGGTACTTCTCGGCGGTAGTCGAAACCGGCAGCTTCACCAAAGCGGCCCGCACTTTTTCGGTGCCGGCCTCTTCCTTGTCGCGTCGGGTCGCCGATCTTGAGCAGAGCCTTGGGGCTACCTTGTTGAAGCGCTCAACCCGCAGCGTGCAGCTGACCGAAATCGGCCAAAGCTATTTTCTCCAGGTGCAGGATATCCTCAATCAATTAGAGCAGAGTGATGAGGCGGTCCGAAACTATCACGCCAGACCCATGGGCGTATTGCGTATCAGCTCCATGGTAGGTTTTGGTGACCGTATCCTATTGCCACTGCTGGACGAATTTAGTGACCTTTATCCGGAAATTATTCTCGATGTCAGTTTAAGCGATGAATTGTCCAGCCTCGGTCGCGACGATGTAGACATCGCCATTCGCGGAGGCTATGCGCCAAACGAGCGCGTGCTGGCGATCAAGCTGATGAACAATAAATTTATTCCGGTTGCTTCGCCCGGCTACCTGGCTCGCATGGGCACTCCGGGGCATCCGCGGGAGTTGAGCCGGCACAAAGGCTTGTACTTCCGCACACCGGGCGGACCCACTCCCTGGGTATGTGAGCTTGACGGCCAGTGGCAGGAAGTGTCGGCGCCGGCGGTGGCAGTATCAAACAGGGGTAAATGGTTGGCTGACAAGGCCATTCAGGGCCAGGGCATACTCATGGCACCTCGCTGGTCCCTGTCGCCTTATCTGGCGAGCGGGCAATTGCAGGAACTGTTTTTTGATCCGGTGCTGCATATCACCCAAAACGCTGATATGGCAGTGTATCTGCTGTATCAAAAGCAGCGCTACCTGGTGCCCAAGGTGAAAGTCGCGGTGGATTTTATAGTGGCCAGGGTTCAGGGTAACGCGACGTACCAGCGGCCGTGAGCGCAAAGTAATACCTGCAGACCCGCCCGTTATCCCATTGCGCCGGCTCTAGCTCCCGGGGACAACCAACGTGGCTGCAATTGCGCTGCCCAGTTGCTGCAGCAGGGCCTCTTCAGCGGCTACCAATGCGCTGTAGCCATCGGCGGCAAGGGCTTTTTCCTCCGCAAACTGATAGACCGAAATCACGTCTTCGCCCTGGCGCAGCCACCAGTAGGCCACCAGTTTTGCCTTGCCGTCGCTGGTGCCATGCAGCTGATCGACGCGGATATCGATCACTGTTTTGGCGTTGCTAAGCGTGGCCGGGAGAATATCCTCACCCTTGGCTCGCCCTATACTCAGGGTGAGTTCGTTGTGGACACTTTCATAGACCGGCTCGGCCCACAAATGGTACCTGGCAGCGCGCACTTCCGAGTTGCTCGTTTCTATCAACAGGCCTGCCTGATCGATATAGGAGGCGATGACCACCGTGCCGATAGAGAAATCCTCGGACGGGTTGAGCTGGCGAGACACGATGTCCTGCTGGGAACGCATCAGGTAGAACTTGGGCTCAATGGGCTGGCTGGCACAGCCGGCCAGTAGCACGATCAATAACAGGCTGGCTACTTTCATTATTTGCTAACCTCCGGAATCGGGTCGGGTACCGGGTCACTGGGCAGGATCGCCGCGTTAGGCTGACCGGACAGGGTGCGCGTCAGGGATTCCATATTTCCCAGGGTTCGGTTGAGTCGCAGCAAGCTCGACTGAATGCTCTGATACACCTCGGAATCCGGTGAAAAACCCTTCAGGGTGCCCTGCAAGTCCTGCAAGGTCTTGTCCAGTTGTTCAGGCAGTTCCTGTGTACTCTCGCTTTCAAGCACCAGGTTCAGGCTGGCCAGGGTAGCGTTCAGGCTGGCGATCGCGGTGTTGGCTTCGCCCAACGTATCTTCCAGTGGCAGTTTGTTGATCTTGTCCAGGACGGCATTGAGTTTCTGCTCGATCTGGCCCAGGCCGGTTTCTATACTGGGGATGAAGGTGTAATCCAGCAGCTCGCCTACAGACGCAGGTTCGACGTCCTTAAAATAATTGATACTGATGAGCTTGGAGCCGGACAGCAGATTTCCTGTCTCCAGACTGGCACGCATGCCAAGCGTCACACCCTTTTCAATGGATTTTTTCAGGTACTCAACAGACTGGGGTTGATCGGGCAAGCCGATGCGGCCGGGTTCGAGGTAGATGAGTACCGGGATAGCTGTCCCCGAACCTTCGGTACCCGTTTTAATGCTGTTCTGCAGGCCTTCTTTCAACATTACTCGTTCGACGCGGCCAATGGGAAGGCCACGATATTCTACCGGTGCCCCGGATTGCAGCCCCTTGATCGACTGGCTAAAGGAGGTGGTGTAGTACAGGCCGTATCGATAGGGGTTTTTGAGGATGTCATCATAGGAATCATACAATTTGAACTCGGTATCGCTCGCTACAGGCTCACCTTTGCTGATGCCCGGTGGCAGGCCGAATGACACGCCGCCGAGCAGGATCGTGTCTACTGAGCCGGTGTCCAGTTTAATACCGTCAGCGCCGGCGCTCAGTGATATTCCGCTCGCATCCCAGAACCGCGACTGGCTGTCGACCAGGGTGTGGTAGGGAGCATCGATAAACAGCTCGTAGTGCGCAAGGCGGTCGTTGGGGTCGAAAACCATGCTTTCAATGCGGCCCACCCTGAAGCCGTTATAGAGTACCCCGTCACCGACACCAACCGAGGAGGTGTTCTCGCTGGTCAGTTTCAGACGCAGGCCGGGAGCGCCTGCAGGGGTCTGGGGTGGTCGCTCAAGGGCCACGAAGTGGCGCTCACCGACATCCCTTTCGCCCGGCTCAATCTGGATATAGGCGCCAGACAGCAGGGTATCCAATCCTGAAATATTACCCAGGCCGACGCGGGCGGTGACCACCCAGAACTGGGTGTCCTTGACCAGCAGCGGTATGGCCTGGTGCTCCATTTTAATAGTAGCGATAACGCCGTCCAAATCATCGTTGAGGCGCACTGACTCAACCAGGCCCATCTCCACATTGCGGTACTTCACCTTGGTTTTTCCCTGCTCAAGGCCGGAGGCGTTCTTGAAGGCGATCTCGATTTCAGGACCTTCCGTCATCCAGGTGTGGACAACCATGTACGCACCCAATGCCAGGGCCAGGAGGGGGATAATCCAGATGCCTGAGATCGAGCGTCCCTGACTGATATTTGCTTGTTCAGCTGCCACGGTCTTGTTCTTCCATTTCGTCCCAGATAAGCCGCGGGTCGAAACTCTCCGCCGCGATCATTGTTACTATTACCACGCCTGCAAAAGAAAGGGCTGCTATACCCGGCCTGATGCCGAGTATTCCGCCAAGATGCACTAAAGCAACCAGTATGGCCACTACAAATACGTCAACCATCGACCATTTGCCCACAAATTCGGTGATCTGGTACATAACGGTGCGCTGCCGCGGGGTGACCCGCGAGTGGCGTTTTACTGTCCACACCAGGTAGAACATCGACAGTAGTTTGCCAATGGGTACCATCACACTGAACAGGAAAATGACCAGTGCCACCGGTACGGCCCCATGGTGAATCAACAGGATAACCCCACCCAGTATAGTACTGCCTTCGGACTGTCCCAGCTGGTCGGTAATCATGATGGGGTAAAGGTTGGCCGGGATATAGAGCAGGCAGGCCGTGACCAGCAGGGCCAGGGTGCGCTGTATGCTGTCGCGCTTGCGCAGATGCATGGCAGCCCCGCAGCGTGGGCAGTGATGTAACTCGCTGGAAGCCAGTTTACAGCACACATGACAGGCTGCGAGGTCCTTGGAGGCCGCTGTTACCTGGGTCATGCCCGGGCCGCCCCGAGTTGTTCTATTCTTTCCCAGCACTGGTAGCGATCGAGGCTGGCCACCGCCAGGGTGAAGCAGATGCTGAAGCCAGCGTAGGCCCAAAATGAGATACCCAGCACCACGGTAGCCATGGCAGCGATTTTCACCAGGGACACAATCACCCCTATGATGAACACTTCCACCATGGACCAGTTCTGGGTCAGGAATATGCCCTTGGCTACGGGTATCAGCCAGGGCCGATAGCGGCCGCGCTCCAGTGGTATGCAAAGGATGAGCAGCAGCACCAGGATCATCGCCGGAATAACGATAATAAAGGCCGCCACCATGATTGCGACCTCAGGCATACCATACTTCCATACTGCCATCGGCGTCTCCCGCAGGGTTATAACGCTTTCGAGTCCGCTGGCGCCAAATGACAGAAATGAAAAGCTGTTGGCAAGGACCAGCAGTATCAGGCTGGCAACCGAGTAGGCCAGTACTTTGCTGTAGGCATTGGGGCGTCGCCGGGTGAGGAAATGGCCACAGCGCGGGCATGAGGCGGACTCGCCTTCCTTGAGCTCGGCCACATTGACCAGCAAATCGCAGCCGTGGCAGGCAATATCACCGTTCATGCAGGGTTTTGGGCCGTGTGGTCAGGCTCATCAGCTTGATAGCTCATTATTGAATGGGTTGGAGATAAGCAGAGTATATTGTCCATCACCCGCAAATGCCAGATATTGCAGGCCATGCCTCGAGGCGGCATTATCGACCTGGCGAAAACGACCTGGATTGCACGAGTTCGGCGGCGTTATTGTGCAGCAGCCGGACCGAATGCCAGAAGAACATTACCGGGCATATGGAAGTAAATTCCATAGCCGGAATTGACGTATAACATACCCTTGCTGAGCACCGCTCCTGATGCCCCGCCCAGGCTGCCGCCATGGGCAGGCGCCAATATCGAAAACCACAATCCACGGGTATTGATTTACTTCGGCGGCGCCAATGTCTATTACGACAAGTTGCGGGAATCGGTGGATGGCGGTTTCCCGGAACTGGAATTCGAAAAGCTGGCCGGGTAGGGGGGATAGCGCCTCTCCTGCTTATTGAACAATAAGCAAGCCCCGGTACATCTTCATCTGGCAGTGAAAGTCATACTCCCCCGCCTCCAGCGGGGGTAACTTTATTGTACAAGGCTTGTCCAGGGTCAGCGTCTCACTGATTTGCAGATCGGGCAGCAACAGCATTTCAGCGCAGGAAGACGGATCTTTGCGCAGGAAATGCAGCTCGGTTGCCCGGTTAGCCGCGAGCTTGATGTGCGACGGCTGGTAACTGCCATTTTCTACCACAATCACCACGTCACCGTCGTCGACTACCGTCTCTGTCGGTTTGTATAACCAGAACCACCAGACGATCACCGCGATCAGTGCGATGCCGGCTATATTGACAATCAACATCATTGCAACCTCGCTCTAGTGTTCCTGTGCCTGGAAAAATCGCAGGCGGTTGGCATTACTGACGACGGTCAATGACGAGAACGCCATGGCTGCGCCCGCTATGACCGGATTAAGGAGTAATCCAAACCATGGGTACAGGAGCCCTGCGGCGATGGGGATGCCGGCAGCGTTATAGATGAATGCACCGAACAGATTCTGCTTTATGTTTCCCAGCGTGGCTTTGCTGACGGCGATGGCATCCGCCAGACCGTGCAATGAGCCGCGCATCAGGGTTATGTCGGCGCTCTCTATGGCAACGTCTGTCCCGGTACCTATGGCAAACCCGACATCCGCCATGGCCAGGGCGGGCGCGTCGTTTATACCATCGCCCGTCATGCCGACCAGTTCGCCCTGGCGCTGTAGCTCCGACACCTTGTTGGCTTTATCCCCAGGCAGCACCTCTGCAAAGAATTCAACTATGCCGACCTGGGCGGCTACCGCCTGGGCGGTGGCATGATTGTCGCCGGTCAGCATCACCACCCGGATACCATTCTTCTGCAGCCTTGCAATGGCAGCCGCAGAGTCCTCCTTGATGGGGTCGGCAACAGCGATAACCGCCGCAAGTGTGCCGTCTACAGCAAAATACATCGGCGTTTTTGCCTGCGCCGCAAGCTCTGCCGCCGACGCTGAATAGCCGGAGTAGTCAATCTTTGACCGGGTCATCAGTTTGTCGTTGCCGAACAGCAGCTGCCTGCCCTTGATAGTGCCTTCTATGCCATGACCGGCCACGGCGTTGAAATGCTCAGCCTGGTCAAGTTCCAATCCACGGTCCCTGGCCGAATCCATTATCGCCAGGGCCAGTGGATGCTCTGAGCCAGACTCAAGGCTCGCGGCCAATTGCAGGACCTGCGCTTCGCTGAGGCTGGAGGACAGAACGATGTCCGTCACCTTGGGTTGGCCAAGGGTAATTGTTCCGGTTTTATCGAGAATCATGGCGGTAATTTTAGAGGCGGTTTGCAGGGCCTCGCCGTTACGGATAAGCACACCCGCCTCAGCTGCCTTGCCCACCCCCACCATGACTGACATAGGGGTTGCCAGGCCCAGGGCGCAGGGACATGCAATGATCAACACGGTGGTTGCAGACACGATAGCGTAGGCAATGACCGGGTCGGGGCCCAGGTTCAGCCAGGCCATTGCACTCAAAACCGCGATAATCATCACTGTCGGGACAAAGTAGGCTGATATGGTATCCGCCAGGCGACCGATGGGCGGCTTCGAGTTCTGGGCGCGTTTTACCATATTAATGATCTGGGCCAGGGCGGTATCCTTGCCAACCCGGGTTGCACGAAACAGGATGGAGCCAGTCTTGTTGATCGACCCCGCTACAACCTCATTCCCCGGTCCTTTCTCAACCGGCATGGGTTCGCCGGTGAGCATGGACTCGTCTATCGCGGTATGCCCCTCGGTCACTTCACCATCCACCGGGATTTTTTCCCCGGGGCGCACGCGCACGATATCGTTTAGCAGGACCTGCTCAATGGCGATCTCGATGCTCTTGCCATCTCTCACCACTTGCGCCGTCTTTGGCTGTAGCCCTATCAGGCGCTTTATCGCCAGGGAGGTTCTCCCCCGGGCTTTAAGCTCCAGTGCCAGCCCAAGATTGATCAGGCCTATGATCATTGCCGTGGCCTCGAAATAGATGTGCCGGGCCAGCTCGGGAAGCAGGGACGGGAGTAAAATCACCACCATTGAATAGAACCAGGCGGTGCCTGTACCCAGGGCTATCAGGGTGTCCATGTTGGCTGAGTGATTCCGGAAAGATTGCCAGGCCCCGGTATAGAAGTGTCTGCCAGAAAAGATCATCACCCCGAGCGTCACAATACCGACGCCCAGCCAGGCCCAGCGCTCGGCAGCGGTGGTGACATTCATTTCTCCGACGATCAAGCCATAGGCCATCAACGGGATGCCAACCCCAAGGGCAATACTCATGTTCAGCATCAGCCGTCGGTAATACGCCTCATCGGCCTGTTCCTTTTCCTCCAGGGCATCGGCATCAGCGCTACCGGCGGTGGCGCTGGCATTGTAGCCGGCTTTCTCGACTGCGCTTATCAGCTGCTCGCTGCTTGCATTGCCGGTAATGGCAACGCTGCGGTCGGCAAAATTCATCTCGGCGCTTTTGACGCCGGGCACCGCTTGCAGGGCTTTCTCAATCTTTGTCACGCAGCTGGCACAACCGGCCCCCTCAATCATGAGCGTCTGTAAGGCTTCCGCCTGACCAGGTTCGCGGTGAAGCTGTGGCGGGTGTTGGTGATGCTGATGGGTATCTGCTGGATTCATTGCACTGGCCCTCTGCTGTGATAGCGTGGTCCATGTCGCCGGGTAGTCAAGCTATCAGGTCTACCCCTATTGCGAAACAAACTCCGGCTAGTTTCTTGTCGCGTCTGGTGTTTAACTTGCCAGTGCCGCCGGCGTGTTTTACTAATCCGGAATCATAATGAGTACTATAGACCAGCCAGACTGCGAAAAGTTGAATCAACAGGCGCTGCAGCACTATGCCCGGCAGGAGCTGGACCAGGCGATAGCATTGTGGCGACGTGGGCTCGAGCAGTCCCCGAACCACCTCGAAACGCATATTTACCTAGCAGCGGCGCTGCGTGGCCGGGGTAATAATGATGCTGCCGCCAGGCATTACGAGCAAGCCCTGCAACTGCAGCCGGGGATGCCAGTGGTGCATTACAACCTGGGTAATATTTACCAGGAGGAGGGCGCATTGGAGCAGGCCGCAGCCTGCTACCAGGCGGCCCTGGAGTTACAGCCGGACTTCGCCCTGGCTGCGTATAACCTGGCCAATATCTACCGCGACCAGGGGCGGTTGCACGAATCTGTCGACTATTACACCAGATCGATTTCCAGTGATCCCGGCCACGCCCCCAGCTATAACAACCTGGGTAATGCCCTGAAGTACCAGGGTAAGCTGGACCAGGCGGTCGCCTGCTATCAAAAGGCATTGCAATACCAGCCGGATTATGCGGATGCCTTGTATAACCTGGGCAATGCCTTCTACGAGATGCAGGATTTTGCCAGGGCTATGACCTTGTTCGACCGGGCGGGTATCCGCGATGCTGCCGAGCGAGCGCTCTATTGCAGCTACAAGACAGGGCAATTTGATGATTTCCGGTCACGCCTGGACGTCCTGCAAGCAACAACCCGGCACCATTCCCCACAGGTGGCCACGCTCGTGGCGCACCATGCGGTTAATTTCCACACCGACAATAACTATAGCTTTTGCCCTTCACCGTTCGACTTTGTCTACCACCAATCCATACCGGAACTGGCAGCGCCGGATTCGCCGCTAAGGGCGGCGTTGTTGCAGGATATCAACCATGCGCAAATAGACGAGCGCAAGCAGGGCCGTCTGCATCATGGCGTGCAATCTTCAGGCAACCTCTTCTACCGCAGTGAACCGTCCTTCAGGGCACTGGCGGATCTGGTGCGCGACCAATTCAGCCGCTACTTGCATCATTACCGGGATGCCGATTGCGAACTGATCCGGGCTTTTCCGCAAGCGCGGGAGTTCGAGAGCTCCTGGTATATTCGCATGCACACCGGAGGGCATCTCACTTCGCATATCCACGAGTCCGGTTGGGTCAGCGGCGCCGTCTACCTGGCGTTACCAGCACGCCCGGAGGGCTCACAGGAAGGCTGTTTCGAGGTGAGCGTGCATGGGGATGATTACCCGATAGCGGCGGGGGCCGGTGAGTTCCACAGCCAGCTTGTACCCCTGGCGGTGGGCGATATCGTATTGTTTCCCGCCAACCTGTTTCACCGTACTGTGCCCTTCAAGGCTGACCAGGAGCGGATCTGTATCGCGTTTGACCTGAAACCAGGTAAACCGCGGGACGCTGACATCCGGCAATAGATTATATGTACGAACCCAGCGCGCTTTCCCTGCTGCCGCCACTGTTGGCCATAGCGCTGGCTATCGCTACCCGGCAGGTCGTGTTGTCGCTGGGAGGCGGTATCTGGCTGGGCTACTGCCTGTTGCTGCACACCAATCCTGTTACCGGCCTGGCGGCGAGTATCGAAGGCGTTATTGCGGTTTTCCAGGACTCGGGTAATACCAAAGTGATTATCTTTACCCTGCTGGTTGGTGGCTGGCTGGCTACCATGGAAAGCAGCGGCGGTGTGAAGGGATTTGTTCAGTGGCTGGAAGGGCGGCGCTGGGTGGACAGCCCGCGCCGCGCACAATTTATGGCTTGGGGTATTGGCATCGTGATCTTTATCGAATCCAATATTACCCTGCTGGTAGCGGGCGCCGTGTCCCGCCCGTTGTTCGACCGCATGCGTATTTCCCGCGAGAAGCTGGCCTATATCATCGACTCCACTTCCGCCCCCATTTGTATCCTGATTCCCTTTAACGCCTGGGGTGCATTCAACCTCGGCCTGATAGCCAGCACCGGCGAGAGTGATTCCCTGGGAGTCTTCTTTATGGCTATTCCGTTAAACCTGTACGCCATTACCGCTGTGGCTTTGGCTGCATTCAGTATCATCAGCAAGCATGACATTGGCCCCATGCGCGCCGCGGCAGAGCGTACCCGCAATGGGCAATTACTGTGGCCTGACGCCTCTCCCATGGTGGATCCGTCGCTGCTGCGGCAGGAGTCTGACAGTAGCACTGTGCCTCGCGCCATCAATATGATCCTGCCGGTTGCTACCATGCTGCTGGCTATGCCGGCTGCGCTGCTGATTACCGGCGGGGGCGATATCAGCGCCGGTTCGGGCTCGACCAGTGTGCTATGGGCTATATTATGCGCGCTGTTGGTGAGTTGGTTATGTGTGCTCAGTACGCGCAGTCACAGTGTCAGCCAGCTTACCGATATCTTTTTCAAAGGCGCCGGGGGGCTGGTGCCGGTTGCGGTAATTCTGTTGCTGTCCATGGCACTTGGCAGCATTGCCTCGGCGCTGCAGGGGGGGCAATACCTGGCCAGCGTGATCGGAAGCGATACCCCAACGGCATTACTGTTGCCCCTGTTATTTTTGATCTCGGCAGCGATTGCCTTTGCCATCGGTTCCAGCTGGGGCACCTTCGCCATCATGATTCCCATAGCCCTGCCCATTGCTGTAGCCCTGGGGTTTCCATCCGCGCCATTTCTTGCAGCGGTTTTGTCAGGTGCTATCTTTGGTGATCATGCATCCCCGATCAGTGACACCACCATTGTCGCATCCATGGCAGCGGCCACCGACCATATCGACCATGTTAGAACCCAGTTGCCCTATGCACTGATCGCCGGGGCGATTTCCACAGTGGGTTTTGTCATCATGGGATGGGTGATATCGGCATGATTGATCGTGAATACCCAAGCCAGATTTAGATAAACTGGGCTCCAATTGCTTTTGAGATATCGTATGAAAAAAACTACTTTTATTTCCGGGTTGTTCCTGTCGCTCACATTACTGCTGGGTGCAAGCTTCGGTCTTGCTGGCACCGGTGCAGTTGCTACCCAGGACATCCACGCCACTGCCGCGGCAGAACAAGTCCTCCTTGATGGGGGCAATGCCATGGATGCGGCCATTACTGCCGCCTTTGTGCTGGCGGTAACCGCCCCGGAGGCAGGCAATATCGGTGGCGGCGGATTTATTGTCAGTTTCATGGAAGGGGAACCGGCATTCCTGGACTTCCGCGAGCGTGCCCCGGGCAAGGCGCACCGGGACATGTACCTCGATGAGGGGGGTGAGGTAGTCGCGGGAGCCTCTTTTATAGGCGGCAAGGCCTCGGGTGTGCCCGGCACGGTCAGGGGAATGGTGGCGGCCCATGAACGCTACGGGAGCCTGCCCTGGAAACGGCTGCTGATGCCCGCTATTACTGTCGCCAGAAACGGTTTTATCGTGTCGCAGACACTGGCTGACTACGGCAGTGAGCAAGTCAGGGTAGTGGCAGGGACCACCAACTTTGCAACCTATTTTGGCCACCTGCAGGCCGGGGAAAATTTCAAACAGCCCGAGTTGGCGGCAACGCTGGAGCGTATAGCAGCTGATCCAGAGGAATTTTATACCGGAAGTACTGCGCAAATGATTGTCGCGCAGATGGCTAAATCGGCAGGCCTGATAACACTTGAAGACCTGGCAGCCTATAAGGCGCTATGGCGCGCTCCGCTGCTGGAACAATGGCGGGATTTTACGATCATAACGGCGCCACCGCCCAGTTCCGGCGGCTTCGCACTGATCCAATTACTGTATATGCACGATCTTGCCAGGGAGCAGTTCAAAAGTGCCTGGCACAACTCGTCGCAGTATGTGCATCTGCTGGCGGAAATAGAGAAACGGGTATTCGCTGATCGCGCAGAATATCTTGGCGACCCCGACTATGTGCAGGTGCCTCTAAGCAAGCTGTTGGACAAAGACTATCTCAAACGCAGGGCGGGTGAGATTAACCCGGAGGCGATTTCGCCAGCGCCGGAAGTATTGCCCGGCATTGAATCTACCGATACCACACACATTTCAGTACTGGATGAGCAGGGCAATGCGGTGTCTCTTACTTACACCCTCAACTGGGAGTTCGGCTCGGGGGTGGTCGTAGCGGGAGCCGGTTTTGTGCTCAATAATGAAATGGATGATTTCAGTGCCAAACCCGGCGTGCCGAATGTATATGGCGTGATTGGTAATGCCAATAATGCCATTGAGCCTGGAAAACGCATGCTGTCATCCATGACACCCACAATCTTACTGAAAAATAACAAACCGGCGCTGGTGATTGGTACCGGAGGAGGCAGTACGATTTTTACCACGGTATTCCAGGTGATACTGAATATCTATGATTTTGATATGTCCCTGCAGGCCGCAGTTGATGCCACTCGGTTTCACCACCAGTTGCCCGATGCGTTTTTACTTCGGCATGATGATCGGGAAATTCCCGCCGACACACGTCGCGAGCTGACAGAGATGGGATACACCGTGGAAATCAACAGCTGGGGAAACATTGGTCGGGTCAACGCGATCCGTATAGACGGTGACACCGTCGAGGCTGCTGCCGATATCCGGGGTGAGGGTGACGCGCGTTTAGTCGAGCGCTGAGTTATAGACCTGCTTGCCGGCCACATACGTGGCCAGCACCTTGTTTTTCCAGATATCGGCCTCGGGCACAGCGAAGTAATCGTCCCGTAACAGGATAAAGTCCGCGTAGTAGCCGGGCATCAGTCGACCCAGTACGTTTTCCTGGTGGGCCGCGTAAGCCGCGTCCTCAGTGAATAAGCTCAAGGCGATTTCCCTGGAAAGCTTCTCTTGCGGTAGCCAGCCACCCGCCGGCATGTTCTGGTGGTCCTGCCGGGTCACAGCTGAATACAGCCCGAAAAATGGATTAGGTGACTCCACCGGAAAGTCCGAGCCCCCGGCCAGGTGTGCCCCGCTGTCCAACAGTTTTTTCCAGGCATAGGCTCCGCTGAGACGTTCTTCGCCAAGTCGGTCCTCCGCCATATTCATGTCGCTGGTGGCATGGGTGGGTTGTATTGATGCAATAAAACCTCCCGTGGCCACCCGCTGGATATCTTCAGGCCGGAAGACCTGGGCATGCTCTATCCGGTGTCTCAGTTCGCCACTGCCATATTGCTTAACCAGATCTTCATAATAATCCAGCACCTTGTCATTGGTCAGGTCACCGATCGCGTGGGTATTGACCTGGTAGCCAGCTTTCATAGCTCGACTCATATGATGGGTTAACTGCTCATCGGTTAATAACAGCAGCCCCCTTTGGCCTGGCGCATCGCTGTAATCCTCAAACAGCGCCGCACCGCGCGAACCAAGCGCGCCATCGGCCGAAATTTTTATACTGCGAATATCGAGCATGTGCTCTGGGTCGATAATTGGCCCCTGTGCCAGGTACTTGTCATTCCCGGGATCGAGGATATAGAGCATGGCGTAGATTCTGATAGGCATTGACCCGGAATCTCTGAGCTGTTGGAACACGCGGACATACTGTGACCTGCTTTCCGCATCGTGTACGCCGGTCAGGCCAAAGCTCGCCAGATTGTTCAGGGCCAAATTCAGGCGCACCGCCATTTGCTCGTCGGTGGTCGGCGGAATTACCCGGTTCACCAGTTCCATTGCATTGTCGATAAGCACACCCGTGGCATTACCCTGGGCGTCGCGGTAAATTTGGCCGCCCGCCGGGTCCGGCGTGTTCTTGTCGATACCCGCTTTTTCCAGAGCCGCCGAGTTAACCCAGTAGGCGTGGCCATCGACCCGCTTGAGCACAATGAATCTGTCCGCACCCAGGGCGTCCAGTGACTTGCGAGTGGGAAAGTTATTCCCGGCCCACAATACCTGGTTCCAGCCTCGCCCCTGAATCCAATCCTGCCCTGGCTGCTGCTCAATAAACGCGCTCACCCGCTGGACCGCTTCTTCTTCGCTGACGCTGCCAAGCAGATTTTGTGACTGCAGTAACAAGCCATGATTTTGTACGTGGCCGTGGGCATCCGTGAGTCCAGGCAGCAATGTGGCGCCTTGGCCGTCTATCCTGGTATCGGCCTGGCTGCTGGCCAACTCTTCGGCGTTTGCATACAGGCGGGTCACGCGACCCTGGTCGAATTCCAGCGCTGCAAAACGCACCAGTTTGCCGCCATTCATGGTGTAACCGGTGACGTTGTGGACCAGCGTACTTGCGCCAGCAGCAAATGAAGCAGCTAAAAATATACTGCAGATGACAATGTGTTTAATCGCATCAAGTCTTTGCATTTTTTGATCAGGCTCATGGTAAAAGTCAGGGGACTATTGTCTCCCAACACGCACAAAAAGTAATGTTATCGATGTAAATATTCACATTTTTAGCTAAGGAGATATCGTGCTTCGAAGGTTAGTCTCAGGGTTGGCAAAACGATTTCAATAAAAATGCCTTTAGGTGTGCTCACGCCGTTGTTACTAGCGGAGCCGCAATTAGAGTTCAACACAACAAATACTCTGACTGTTACAAGTCTCTGGGGAGATAAAAAATGAAAGCATTTACACCAAGCAAGCTGGCTTTGGCCATCTCTGCACAACTGGCGCTGACGGCGGCTTACGCGCCTGTGGTTTTAGCCCAGGAAGAAGCAGCGGGTCTCGAGGAAGTGGTAGTGACCGGTACCCGCGCCGCGCCGCGCTCTGTATACGATTCACCAGCCCCAATCGACGTGATCAGCGGTGATGACTTCCGCAACCAGGGCGGTAATGACATGGCGGATTTGATCCGTAACGTTGTACCCTCCTATAACGTCAACGCGCAGCCGATCAGTGATGCGGCCTCGGTTATTCGTCCCGCCAACATGCGCGGCCTGGCGCCCGACCACACGCTGGTACTGATTAATGGCAAGCGCCGTCACCGTGCCTCGGTTATCACCTGGCTGGGTAATGGCGTATCTGACGGCGCCCAGGGCCCGGATATTTCTCCCATCCCCGCGATTGCCTTGAAGCAGGTTGAAATCCTGCGCGACGGTGCTTCTGCACAATACGGTTCCGACGCTATTGCCGGCGTGATGAACTTCATCCTCAAGGACTACAGCGAGGGTGGCGTCGTCGAAGTGAAGTACGGCGAATACAGTGAGGACAGCGAAAGCAACTATATGGTTGCGGCTAATGTTGGTGTGCCTCTTACCAGCAATGGCTTCTTCAATGCGGCCATTGAATACGGTGAGGCGGATGCCACGGATCGTTCGGTACAGCGCGATGACGCCGCCGGCCTGATAGCTGGTGGCAATACCGCAGTGAAAGACCCGGCCCAGGTCTGGGGTAGCCCTGAGATCAACAACGACGTCAAGACGATCTTCAATATGGCTGTCGATATCGGCAACGACGCTGAAATCTATGCCTTTGGTAACTATGCCTACAAGGAAGTGGATGGCGGTTTCTACTTTCGTAATCCGGATACCCGTGGTGCAGTATTTTCCAATGACGGTGGCGAAACTCGCCTGGTAGGGGATATCACCGGTGATATGTCTGGCAACTGCCCGGTAGTGCCGGTGGGTGACCAGGCAGCACTCGATGCCATCATCGCGAACCCCGATTGTTTTGTTTTCAACGGCCAGTTTCCCGGTGGTTTTACCCCCCGCTTCGGCGCTGATGTGAAAGACGCTTCATTGTTCGCAGGTACCCGCGGCAACATGAAAAACGGCATACATTATGACGTAAGCGCCAGCTTTGGTTGGAATGAGTCTGACTTTTTCATCTACAACACCGTCAACTCGTCGCTTGGCCCCAACACGCCAACCTCCTTCGATCCGGGCGATTACAGTCAGACCGAGTACAACTTCAATATCGATTTGAGTAAGGCGGTTCCAGTTAGTTTCCTTGCCTCTGACCTGAACGTTGCCGGTGGTTTTGAAGTTCGCTCGGAGGAGTTCGAGATCACAGCAGGTCAGGCGGAGTCCTGGGACTTTGGCCCGCTGGCTGACCAGGGTTTCAGTGCCGGCTCTAATGGCTTCCCCGGTTTCGCCCCCCAGATCGCAGGTGACTGGAACAGGACCAATACGGCCTTGTACCTGGACCTTGAAGCTAACGTGACCGAAAGCTGGTTGGTGGGAACGGCTGTACGCTGGGAGGACTACCAGGATTTTGGTAGCACCGTCAACGGCAAGCTTTCCACCCACTTCAGCGTAACTGACTGGCTCGGACTACGCGGTACGGTCAGCACTGGTTTCCGTGCGCCCACCCCGGGTCAGCAAAATGCCTCCAATACCTCGACTGTGTTCGAGAACGGCGCATTGGTTAACCAGGGCGTTATTCCTCCCAACTCGATTGTCGCCCAGCAAAGGGGTGGTAAAGAATTGACGGAAGAAACATCCACCAACTATACCGCCGGTGTGGTATTCCAGTGGGAGAGCCTGGCCTTAACCGTCGATTACTACAAAATCGAACTGGAAGACCGGATTGCGGTATCCCAGCAGTTTGAGTTGACCGACCAGGAGCGTCAGGACCTCATTGACGCGGGCTTCACCAGTGCCGGCAACATCAGCAGCTTCTCGTTCTTCGTGAATGATTTTGACACTACATCGGAAGGTGTGGATGTTGTTGGTACCTATTCAGTCGATATCCTGGGTGGTGATACGGATTTCAACCTGGCTTACAACCACAACGAAACTACCGTGGATTCATTCGATCCAGAAACTATTGACCAGAACCGGATCGATGAGCTGGAAAATGGTTTGCCCGAGAATCGCGTCAACTTTGGTGCGACCCACACTCGGAACAACTGGCGCTTTACGCTTCGCTCCAACTGGACTGACGAATGGTACGACTCCGAAGATGGCGCGACCTATGACGGTTACATGACTCACGATGTTGAAGTGGCATACAACTTCGATAACGGCGTGGGCCTTATGATTGGTGGTCAGAACTTCACCGATGAAACCCCGGACGAAAACAAGGGTGCAGCCGCTGGCGTAGGTAACAAGTACAGCCAGTTTGCCCCGCTGGGATTCAACGGTGCATTCTGGTACGCACGGGCGTCCTACTCCTTCTAATCCAGGGGTTGGATTGCGGTAATAAAAGGGGCTCTTCGGAGCCCTTTTTTATTGCGCCCGCTATTCGAGGTATTGCCGGGCGAATGCGGTTAACTCCTCGACATCGTAAAGCTTGAGGCCGCGATCGTTAAAAGCCCTTAGTTCCGCTTCGCCTGGGAAGCTGAAATAGTTACCACCGGCTGGCTGGGCCTGTCGATCCAGTGACTGCCCTGCGGCCAATTGTTCAACGCAGCCAAGCAACCGTTCACAGGCTGGCGGGTACAGGTTCAGCACATGCCATAAATAGGAGTGCTTCGGCTCCACGGGGAGGCGGGTGGTGCCAATGATATCGCCGGTATCGATCCCGGGATCAGAAATATAGTGCAAGGTGGTACCAATTTCACGTTCGCCATGAAGCATGGCGCGGAAGGTGGCCATCACGCCACGGTAATCGGGCAGTACGCCCGAGTGCAGGTTAATCACTCCCATATTCGGCAGGGCAATGGCCTGCTCTCGCAGTATGCCGCCGTAGCGAATGCTAAGAATCAGATCAGCGCTGAATCCGGATAGTTCTGCAAGGCTGTCTTCGCTATTGATCTGGTTGAGTGTGCGGATGGACTGGTCAGTGTAGCGCGATAGTTGTTCAAAGCTGAGAAGACCACCAGCTGAATCGCCTTTATCAAGCGCAGGGAACAACAGATCCCTGAACAGGCCCTGCTCCAGGAACGCCAGCATGCTGAGCTCCGGCGGCAGCTCCCGCTGGGCGCCGACCTTGCTCGACAGGTAGACTCGCAGTTGATGTTGCCTGGCCAGTCGGGGCAGCAGCTGGTTGAGTGCCAGGTTGCTGGCCAGGTCCTGGTTGACCAGCAGGCAAATTTTGAATGCAGCAGACCCAACTGCCAATTCAGCTCTGTTTTCACTCATGTGGTACGCCGGTGCATAGCAATTTTTAGTCCATTAATATTATCAGAAAGCTATGGTCACGCCGAAGCAAGGCAATAGACTTCTGTTCCCGGCTTGTAGCGCGAAGCAAATCTTGGGGGCAACTAAACATGTTATGCTGGCTTCTACATAACAGTAATCATGCAAGCAATGGAATATCTGGATCAGCTGTCTATCGCGTTTGCCGACTTTGTGTGGGGGCCACCGCTGGTTGCCCTGCTCCTGGGTGGAGGGCTTTTTTTTGCCGCCTACTCTCGATTGCTTCCCTATCGTCACTTTGGTCATGCCCTGGGCCTGGTACTCGGACGCCATAATAGTCCCGGTCAACCCGGGGAATTAACCCACGGGCAGGCGCTCGCTGCAGCACTTTCGGGCACCATGGGGCTCGGGAATATTTCCGGGGTTGCGCTGGCGATCGTCGCTGGCGGACCCGGCGCAGTGTTCTGGATGTGGATGTCGGCGCTGGTCGGGGTGGCAACGAAATTTTTTACCTGCTCCCTCGGGGTGATGTACAGGGGTGAGGACAGCCTGGGTCGGCTGCAGGGTGGACCCATGTATATTATTCGCGAGGCCCTGCCCCGGCGTTTCTATCCGCTGGCCTTGCTATTTTCTGCAGCGGGTTTGATCGGTACCTTGCCGATTTTCCAGGCTAACCAACTTACTGCGCTGATTCGAGAGAACCTGTTGCCGCAAGCCGATCCGCTGAGCAGTAGTATTGGCATTGGTTGCGCTTTGGCCTTACTGGTGGGCATAGTGATTTTTGGCGGACTCAAGCGGGTCGCAAATGTAGCAGTGGCAGTTCTGCCCATAATGGTGGTCATTTACCTGGGCATGACGGTCTATATGCTATCGATACATCTTGAAGAAATTCCAGCCATATTCGGCTCTATTGTCAGCGAGGCCTTTAGCCCCGCGGCGGCTGGCGGTGGATTGCTGGGAGTGATGCTGATCGGGGTGAGCAGGGGGGCTTTCTCCAATGAAGCCGGTATTGGCACCGAAGTCATGGCCCATGGCGCCGCGCGGACCAACGAGCCGATACGCGAGGGACTGGTAGCCATGATGGGCCCGGTGGCCGATACCCTGGTAGTGTGTACCTGCACGGCGGTGATTATTCTGCTGGCCGGTAATTGGCAAAACCCTGGTGAACTCTCGGGCATCACGCTGACAGCCAACGCTTTCGCAGAAGATATGGGCACAGTGGGCCTGATCCTGCTATCGATCGTTACCCTGATCCTCAGTACCACCACCATGTTTACCACCTGGTATTACGGCGCCAAATGTTTCGGGTTTCTGTTTGGCGCGGAAATCCAGCACCATTACCGCTGGATATTCGTATGTATGGTAGTGTTTGGGGCCGTGGTCAGCATTGACCTGGTATTTAACCTGATTTCAGGGGCCTATGGCTTGATGGCTATCCCGACCATGGTGGCAACACTCATGTTGTCGAAAAACGTCATGGCAGCTGCCAGGGATTACTTCCGCCGACATCCCTATTGAGGGGCTTGCGCACAATCGGGTAGCGCAGTTCTCAGCTTGCGAACAGCTGGCTCTCGATATCCTGAAATGCCTTGAATTCGAGCGGGTTGCCGCTTGGATCGAGGAAGAACATCGTGGCCTGCTCGCCTGGCTGCCCCTCGAATCGAATATGGGGCTCAATAACGAATTTGGTAGCACGCCTTTCAAGCTCAGCAGCCAGGGCCTTCCAGCTATCCATGTCCAACACTACCCCAAAATGCGGGACCGGGACGTCATGTCCATCGACCGGGTTTGCTGAGGACTCACGGCGGGCGGCGGGGTAAGTATCGGAGCGGTGACAAACCAGTTGGTGGCCAAAGAAATTGAAATCTACCCAGGAGACATCGCTGCGTCCCTCCGGGCATTTCAGGAGTTCGCCATAAAATGTCCTGGCTTCGGCGATGTCCCGGACTTCTATTGCCAGATGGAAGGGGGGTAGCTGTTGTTGCATATAGTGCTTCGCTCACGGCTGGTGAAATGATAGTTTTTGAGTCTGGGTGAGAGTATACACAGGAATTGGAATGTGAGACCTGCCCGCACCTTGTGATACTGTGCCCGGAAAATGTTGAAAACAATACTCTGGAGACTGGTGCCTGAATCAGGGCTACCTCCAAACCCTATTTCATGGCAGATCGATTTATGCTGAACCGCACATCAACCCGTCTCAATAAATACATCAGTGAAAGTGGGATCTGCTCCAGAAGAGAGGCAGATCGATTTATTGAGCAAGGCAATGTGTACTTGAACGGCAAGCGGGCAAAGGTAGGCGATCAGGTCTTTCCCGGCGACATGGTAAAAGTGAATGGCCAACTGATTGATGCGCGCGATGAAGAAGAACTGATCTTTATCGCACTGAATAAACCGGTGGGTATCGTAAGCACTACCGAAAAAGCGGAAAGAGATAATATCGTTGATTTTGTCAATCACAGCACCCGTATTTTTCCTATAGGCCGCCTGGATAAGGATTCGCAGGGCCTGATCTTTTTGACCAATAACGGTGATCTTGTCAATAAAATCCTGCGCGCCGGTAACAGCCATGAGAAGGAGTACCTGGTTACGGTGAATAAGCCGATCAGCGATGACTTTATCGCTGGCATGGGTGCGGGCGTGCCGATACTGGGAGTGCACACCAGGAAGTGCGAGGTCAAAAAGGAGTCAAATTTCGTTTTCAGGATTACCCTGATCCAGGGCTTGAATCGCCAGATCCGCCGCATGTGCGAGCACTTTGATTATGAGGTCACCAGGCTGGAGCGGGTTCGCATTATGAATGTCAGCTCGAAAGGCCTGCCCGTGGGCGAATGGCGGGATTTGAAAAAGCATGAGTTGGAAGGCTTGTTGAAGTTAACGAAAGACTCATCCTCCGAGGCCGCTCCAGGCAAACGCAAATCAGCAAAAAAAAGCTACAAGCCGTTTGCTAAAAAGCCAGTTGCCGGTCCCGGCAAAAAAACAGCGCGGCATGGCAGGAAGAAAAGAGCACCGCGCAAATAACTGTACGGGAAGCGGGAATTCAGATATCCGGGCCCTGGAGCTTGCCATTTGGTATATCAGTCACTGTTCTTAGCAACTGCTCATTAACGCGCTGGGTTTTTTCTCCATCTGTAATCGACCAGGCCCAGCATTGTTCTTTGCCCACCTGCTCAGTCAGGGGTGAAATACTGAGGGTCAGTTCGCGGGAGGGGTCTACAGTAAAGGGCTCAGGTAAAGGGAACAAAATCTGGTCCCAGTGGGTGGGCATATCGTTGGGGCCTGTGCCCAGGCTGACACCGGCGGACAACTTCGAACTGAACCATCCACACAGAGCATAAATCTCGGCCTTCCTATCGGGTTTCAGCTTGCCGGAAAATACTCTGGGAGTGTCAGCTTTAGAAATAGTCGCCATATCCAGCGAACCGAGGTTGGCAGTATTTTTTAAAATACTTTCAGGGTCCAGGGTGACCAAATCGGTTTGCTCGAAGGGCACATGGGCTATAGGCGAGAAATTAATGTCATAGGGCTGGCCCTGCAAGAACGATAAATCATCCAACAGCTCTTCATCGCAAACCAGGCCGGCATGAAGGCTCACTTGCGCGGGAATCATGACCCCGTCTTTTGCCAGGTAACGATCCCGAATGTCCAGTAACGGCTCCAGCATGGCCTCATAGAACAGGCAGTGCCCCATCCACTCCGAGACGATGACATCGACCTGCTCATCCAGTTCCAGGGATTGATGGTCATCATGATAGAAATCGATATGATCGAAACCATTGGCCCGGGCAATCTCTTGCGCCGTTTTGATGAAGGGCGAGCGGTCCACGGCGATCACTCTGGCGGCGCCGGCTCGTGCGGCAAACATTGCCAGAATACCTGTTCCACAACCAAAATCGAGTACCGAGCTTTGTGGACCAACGACCTCCCTGATGGCGCTCTCATAGGCATCGGTGCGAACCACGTCCTGTAACATCACCTTGTGCATGGCGACGTCGCTATAGGACATGCGGTAAGGCGCTCGGTGTTCAGTGGAGTTCTGATTCTCTGTGTTGTCAGTGCTCATGCAGATCTCGATAGGGTGGTGGTTTAGATCGTTAGCTTGTCTTTTGACCTGCGCAGTAACCTGCCCAGGTCGTCCAGGATCAGGTAGCCCGAAGGTACCACCAACAGCGTCACAATAGTCGCGAACAGCACGCCGAAGGACAACGAAACAGCCATCGGTACCAGGAATTGCGCCTGCACACTCTTGTTCAACATCAGCGGCGACAGGCCAAAGAAGGTTGTCAGCGATGTGAGCAGTATGGGGCGGCAGCGTGACAATGACGCATCAAGTACAGCCTTGCCGACGGCCTCGCCTCGGGCGCGGAAGAAGTTCACCCGGTCTACCAGTACCAGGCTGGAGTTCACTACAACACCGGAGGCAGCGGTAACGCCCAGCACAGACATAAAGGCCAGTCCGGAGACATAGCCAAAATTTTTCATGATCAGGTGACCCCAGATGGCCCCTACGAATGCAAAGGGAATGACACTCATAATAATGAGTGGCTGGCTGTAGGACTTCAGGGGTACGGCCAGCAGGGCGTAGATGGCAAACAGGGCCATGCCGAACAAGGGCAGGAGACTGGCCGCCGATTCGCTCTGGTCGGCCTGCTGGCCCTCTAGTGAATAGGATACCCGGGGATGGGGCGCCATTATCTGCTGGATGGGCCCGGCGCTGAGAGAGGCGATCACCTCGTTGGCGGTTATGCGGGTGCGGTCCACATCGGCGATAACATTGACCACACGCCGGCCGTCAGCCCTGCGGATGGTAGAGAATCCCCGGCCCAGCTCGGCAGTGGCTACAGTAGCAAAGGGCACCTCCGAACCTGCTGCGGTGCGAATGCGCATGGAATCCAGTGATCCCAGGGACTGCCGTTCCTGTTCTGTATAGCGCACCATAACCCGGATATCGTCGCGCCCACGTTGAATACGTTGCGCCTCTTCGCCATAAAACGCCTGCCGCACCTGTCTGGCCAGATTGCCCAGGCTCAGCTGCAGTGCCTCCCCCGATGGCAGGATAGCCAGTTTTAATTCCTGCTTGCCCGCCCGGAACGAGTCGGTGATATTGGTGACTCCGGGATACTCCGCCAGCTTATAGCGCAGTTTTTCGGCAATGATGCTCAGCTCGTCAACGTTGTCACCTTCGAGCTGGATATCGATGTCATTACCAGCACTGAACAAGTTGGCATTGAACTTGAGTTCGACAGCATCGGCGATCGGGCCGTTTGCTTCGCGCCATAGGTCGGCGACCTCCCGGGAGCTTATCTCTCGCGTTTCGCTGGGCGTCAGCTGCATGACAACCTCACCGAGGTGGCCGTTCGCGGTTCCGCCAGCAACGCCCATGGAGGAGCCGGGCGG
>Ga0102815_10000445_pt1 | contig 28248 bp, 43 predicted proteins | sample ColrivemetaGS759_FD_79113 | JGI IMG/M metagenome (GOLD analysis project Ga0102815, IMG submission 79113) | Estuarine microbial communities from the Columbia River estuary - Ebb tide ETM metaG S.759 | ecosystem: Environmental > Aquatic > Marine > Intertidal zone > Estuary | place: USA: Columbia... | reverse complement strand
TATAGAGCAACCCCTGCCCGCCTGCATACAGTTGCAGGTGTTCTGCCGCTGTTAGTTCTCTGTCCCACATTCCAAAGCCCCAGATGTCGCCATTGTGATGCAGAGCCGTATTTCCTTGACCCCACGCTGGGGACCCAAGTACTATTGGTGCTGCACTGGCGTTCTGAGTAGATGCTGTTGCGTCAGTGCCAGCCAGAGAGCCGTTGATGTACACCTTGAGTGCTGCGTCTGTCCTGCTGAACGAAATGTGATACCACTGGCCTAGGCTAGAGGCCACCTCTATCGATCTGTCGGCGGACCCAAAGTCCCCTACGTGGATTTCCCCAGAGTTCCACCTAAATATCTGCCAGTTATCCCCAGTCGATGCGTCTCTCTGGTTTGCCACCCAGTTTCCGGTTGCCGCTGCACTATCAAATTTTGCCCATACGCTCACACTGTATTCGCTGGGAGGTGCTGGTATGTTTGCACCGTTGTTGATTGTGTGGTAGTTGGTTCCTGCCGTGCCGTAATCAACGCAAGGGCCTGACCTAGGCGACCCAGTCACATCTGTTGTGCCGCCACTCCTAGTCAAGACATCGGAACCACCGTTGTCGTCAGCGAGGGTTGCAGATGCTCCGTCATCAAGGTCTGACCAATAGGTCATGTCTGTGATCAGCCCGCATGTATTTGGTGCCCCTTCGATTCCTCGTGAAGTTGCAAGGTGTGTGATCTCCGCTTGTGTGAGGGGACGGTCGAAGACTCGGACATCGTCCATAAGCCCGTCGAGGTTTGCGTAAAGTGCAGTACCAGACTCATAGCAACCAAGAAGCACATCGTTAGTTAGAGGGCCAGTGATCGTAACAAACGTGCCAGTCTCTTGGAATACTTGGACCCCATTCATATACAGTGTCGAGGTGGTGTCATCGACCACCCAAGCAAAGTGAGTCCACTGGGATGCTGGCACGGCAGTAGAGGATGTTGTATTAGGGCTGTATGCCCCACCGCCTTTAGCCCTAAATGCCCTGAGATAACCGGTCGCCTCTTGGCTCAGAGTCGTTCCTTTGCCAGCACCGTCAGCGTTACCGCCTATAAAGGCTCTTTGCCCTGTTGCGTTCGACTTTACCCACACTGACTGAGAGAAACTGTTGGTCTCAGCAAGGAATGCAAAGTTTGCCTTCGGGACCCTGATGTATCTTGTGCCACCAAAACTATAAGCAAGGCTGCCACCGTTAGATGTGTCAGCAATTGTGGCCACACCGTTATTGTACACGCCATTATTCCCGTTTCCAGAAATATCATTAGGAGAGTTGTTAATGCTAGGACACAACCATAACTTCTCATCGCCCAACCCTTGTGGTGGTGATCCAGTGATGCCTCGTGCTTCTGCTAGGTGGGCTATTTCTGCTTGGTTGAGGACACGCTGGTAGTACCTGATGTCGTCTTGCTTTCCGTTGTAATCATTCGCAGACGATCCGTAGGAACCCAAAGTCAGAGAATCAAGAAGAGAAGCCATCACCGACTGGGTTCCAGTCGCCTCAGACACTCCATTGATAAACAGTTCCATTTCGCCAGAAACGCTATCCCATGTAGCAGCAACATGAAACCACGTCCCCGTTGACAAGGTTGACGTGGATGCGATAAACGTGCCAGCATTGGTTGCAGAGGCAGCCACTCGGAACTCTACAATGCCACCAAACAGTCTGACATAGAAGGATCGCCTGTTATTCACCCAGTCGTAACTACCCGACAAAGACCCGCTCACGACATCCGCATTAAACCAACCAGACATCGAGAATGACGTGTTTGTTATCGGGAATCCGCAGTCAATGTAGTCATCTGTACCATCAAAATCAAAAGCAAACGCACCGCCAGCCGAGGTGTCTGCAACTGTGGCAAGTCCACCGAACGCAGTTCCATTGTTGGCCTGATCGCTCAGGTCATTGAATGGATTTACGTTATCGAGCGTAGGGCATAACCACAGTTTTTCATCACCGAGTCCAGTAGGCATCGCTTTGATCTTTCTCTAAGGGGAGTTCTAAACTGACCAGTTACTTGACATGGCTTGCAGTGCTGCAATCCACGAAGCGTCAGTCATGTCCTTAGCAGAGTACAGTGGCGCGATGTGCTGGTTGTACAACTCGTCGTAATTCCTCTTTGCGGCATTTTGCTTTGCCAAATATTCAGCCTCTGCTTCACGCTCTGCCTGTTGAGCTTCGTACTCTTCCCTTGCTTCGATTATGTCGCCTTCGGTTGCTTCAGCTCTTCCACCCGCTGAATCAAGCAACGACTGCGCGACAACTTGCAGGTTTGCGTCCATCCCAGCAGTAACGCTCGCCCATTGAAGACTGCGAGGGTAACTGTCGGTTGAAACAGTTTCACCACTTCCGAAAACGTGCGAAATGAACCAACCCAAAAGCGACTTTGCCTCGCCCTGCGGCAGTCCGCTGTAATGGTCGATCAGTGATCCGGCCCGCGTCCCTGCGACCGGGTCTTCAACCACTGCGCCCGCTTCTTGAAGGATCACTCTTGCGTCACTACATGGCATCGCCTGCATAGTTCGCACTGAAAGGTGTTGAGCGATCACAGCGTCAGAAACGCCAGCTTCTTCAAGTTCTTTTACGTCAGCCAGGTAATCAATCACGTTCGTTTCCTCGTTGTTTAAGTTCGTCGACATTGGTGCCGGCTTGTTGTGCTAATTGTCGCCAAAGTGCTAGCCTGTCGTCTTCGCAGTCTTTCAGCTTTGTTTCGATCATGGCGAGGTGCTTTTGAATCTGCCGCCAAAGGACGCCGACTGCGCCGCCCATTGCAGTCAGTGCAGTAACAAGCACGCCAAGCGTTGTTGGGTCTGGTGTAGTCATCTGTTCGCCTTAACCGATGTCCTTAGCCATCGGTAAAAATCGTTCTTTTCGTTGTACCCTGTACGCGTGGCGATGTTTTCGCCTCCGACGTACACGTCAAACGCAGGCGTGCCGCGAGGGTCTGGCGGGCGTTTCACCATCAGCCATCCAACCGCTTCGAGTTCCGGCACAATGCGAGCAAAAGCCAAGCAAGGTTTGCACCCTGCCTGGCTTGTGTAATGAATTGCCGACTTTGGGGCCGGCTTGCTCTCGACCTCAACTTTTTCGTTTTGGATTTGCTGCTTTGCTTGCTGCTCTGCACTCTTCGCCAGTGCTATCGTTGCAAGGATGACGCACAACGCAGCACCGTAGATAACTGCATCAAAAAACCTACTCATCTGCGGTCACCTCCGCTGCTCTCACTGCGATGTACTCATGAGCCACTGCCTTGGCCCCAAACAACTGCGTGCGACCTTTGTTTTTCCATTTGTCCGACCAACTGTTGACGATCTCAACGCCCCACTCGCCGTTGCGGTAAACAGCAGCAGCAGCAAAAACCAAATGCCCCCACCATGAAAAGCCGCACGACACTGGCGACGGTGCAATTGGACAAAGCAACGCGCTGATCGCAGCGTCAAAATTCCGGCTTTCGATCTCTTCAAAGTTGACGATCGAGTGCTTAGACGCTGACGCCTTGACCGCTTCGCGCTGCGTCTTGCTGCGGCTGATGACGCCTTCGGGGTAATGCTCAACTGTTGGCAATCCGTACTCGTTGATGAATCGAACCGCGTTTATGCCCCAGGATCCTTTGTTGCGGAACTTCATCCCTAACGCTGCTGGGTAGGTGTGCGACAGATGCGGCACAGGGTCAACGCCCTGCATTGCGTATGCAACCTGCACCGCACCAGTCACTCCCGCACACCAGCAAAAGTTTGTGTTTCGCTGGTTTAGCACCGTGCAACCAGCAGACAAAAAGTGATCCAGCGGCGAGGTGCGATGCTGTTTCTGCAGTTCAAGCAATTCACGCCAGTCCGATCGCGGGTAAATTCGCCCGCTGTATTCTGGAACGACAGATGCAAACGGTTCGGCGTCAAAGTCGCGGTCGATGTAACCTCGCTGGTACTCGCTCAATTTGCACCTACCAATCGCCTAAACTCGCTGATGCTGGCAGGCAGTTCGTACCGCGTGCGGTTGCCGTTAGCGTCGATCGTTGCTAGGCACGGTGCCTCGTCGCTGTAGAAGCCATGCAGTTGCCGCACCCACTCGTCTGCGTTTGACAGATCGCCGGCGTCAGCCCACAACGCTCGAAACGGTATATTCCGCTGGTCGCATATTTCGTCGATCACTGCACTGTTTGCGACTTGTGCCTGGTCAACTGTCATGTCCTGCGACTTGATGACCAACACGCCAGCAACTTTGCCGGCTGGCTGGTCGCGTTCTTTGTCAGGCGTGAACTTTTCCAGGTAACCGCTTTGCCAGATCACAAACGCGAGAAGACCTGCAAGCACGATGGCTGGCAGGTTTGTCGTTGGCTTTTGTGGTGATGCAGAAACGTCGATCACTTTTTGCCCTCGACTTTGTCAGCGAGAGCTTTGATGCGATCGTCTAGGTTCGTCAGCACTTCGTTAAGTTTCGCAGCGTCAATGACGCTTTCAACTTTGTCCGCTGCATCGCTCGCACGTGGAAACATTCCCCGCAGGTAGTCAACGGCTTTTTCTGCCAAAGGCTGTAGCCCGCTCACGATCAGAATGGCACAAACGCCAACAAGCTGCACGGCAGACACTGCAGCACTCGCGAGAGCAACCAGCAAACCGGCTGAATTAAAGCCCTCTGAATCATCAACGATCCACAAATGCTCAAAAATTGGATAGCACTTCACTGCCATCGCGATAACAAAAACGCCCACAATAAATTGGAATGATCGGTTTTGCTTTAACATCCCGGTTCCCCTGGTTGGTAACCGCTCGCAAGTGTTGTAGCGTCAAAAAGTTGCTCCTCAATCCATCTTTCAAGCAGTCGAGTTGCCAACTTGATCGCAATCGGAAGCAGCAAAGACGCGATCATGCTTTGATAATTGCGAGCGTTCCGCAGTCGCGTGTAGGTGCTTCGCTGCGACATGTCGAAAACCTTAGGCGCATTTTTTGCCGGGCTCAAATGCAAACGGCACGCGGTCAGATATTCCTCGCGTGCGATCTTGCGTATTTCTTTGCGTCTAGCTTTGGACAACAGCACGTTTGACTCCGTTTGCGACCTGTCAACCGACATTTTAGAAAGCTCGTTGCCATCAGTCCACGAGGACAAAGACTCGGCCCGTTGCCAGCAGTGCTTTTGCAATGTCGGTGCCCATTCGTGTGACCACTTCTTCAGCCTCAAACAGCAATTCGTTTTCCGCGTGAATGATCTCGTGACATAAAGTGTCTAGCACTCTTTCTTTTGATAGATCACGCCTAACGTGGATCGTGCGTTCAAACCGGTTGCACCAGCCCCAAGTGTCCTTGGGTAGTTTCTCACGCTGCCATTGCCGGCGAGTCAGTAGGTAGATCGTCCAAGTCTTGCCAGCAATTTCAGTCTTCACAATTTCCATCAATCGGCCTCCTGCCTGATGATCCGCAAATCACAAACATTGCGGCTGACTTCGCCAAATTGCTTGTGGTACACGACGCTGCTGATTGATCGGCTCGCACCGTAGAGCGAATCTGCGTGATACTGGTCTGACGCTGCAAGCGGGTTCCAAACCTCAAACAAGCATGGCCCAAGTTCCTCGCGTTGCTTGTGGTGTACGTGCCCGTTGTCCACGTAGACAAACGCTGACTGTCCGATCTGCTCGCGGTATCGGTTGGTGAGGTGTGCGAGTTGATGCGGGCGGTTCTTTTCGCCGTGGTAGACGAAGTGGCAGACCTCGCCCCACTGGAAGTGCTGAACTTTGCAGTCGTTCCGCTGCACTGTGACGCGGGGTTCTTTCTCAAAATAGGCTTCTAGCGCGATCTCCATACTTACCGCTGCGTCTGGGTCATGGTTGCCGCGTGCGTTGATGACGTGGACACTTTGGTGCTTTGTCAGCATTAGCCGCACAGCGTCACGTAGGATGTGTGCCGCACGCCTGGCTACTTTGCCGTGCCGACCGTCAACGTCCAAAGAGTTCCCACTGCCTGGCGTTTGTGCTTTGCGGTCGTTGGCGTGCAGAAAGTCGCCGACGTTGACTAGTACGCCAGTTTGTGTTGTTGGTGCTGCATCGACAAGAAACGACAAACCGCCAACGATGTCAGCGGTTGACTTTGCGTGGTCGTAATCCTCGCCGCCTGTCTCCGAGCCCCAAGCATAGAGTCCTAAATGCTGGTCACCGATCTTGTAGTGCGTCGCGAGTTCGTGTTCAGCGAATTTTTTGCGACGCTGCGAAACCTTACCAAACCCTCCACGCACATCGTCAGCAAGTCCAGCAGCAAAGCCATGCAATGCAGCTTGGATCGCTTGAAGGTTTGCCGATGACTTTACCCACTGCAGACGGACCTTGCCGTGTTCGTCGTAAAGTGTCGACGCACCTTTGAGTAGCTGCGTGCCTGGTACTGGATTGTGCAAGCCGTGCTGCGGCGAGTATCCCCGAATCTCAGCCCGGCTTCGCGCCCGCTTGTAAGCATTGCTGATTGTGTGCTGCGTAATCTGCAGCACTCTGGCGGCTTTCTTTTGCGTGCCTTCGTTCGCCCACGTTTCGAGCAAAACTCGCTCGCGGTCGGTTGCGAACTCAAGCAGTTTTTCGTCAAACGGTGCAAGTTTTCCCACAGGTCACCCTCCACTGGTGACCTTTATTTTGACCGTGGCGTTGCTTTTTGTCACTTTCAACGCCAACAGCGTACTCGGTAGAACCAACCGTCACGCTCAACAGTAGCGTCGCCGGTGCATCGCAGTCCGCGTCTTCGGTCTGGTGTGCAGGTTCCCGGTTGCGAGTTGCGATTGACGCCGATTCCCTCGAACCGTCCTAGAATCCGGCTGACGCTGTGACTTCGTGACTTCAGGCGAGCCATCAGGCTAGCTTTTTCCTCGCACGCTTCTTGATCGCTTTTCGCCACTGCGACAGTCTCGACTTTGACCGTGCGGGTTTTCGTCACGGTCGTGCATTTTGCTGTCTTGCACTTTTTGGGACCGAAGAAGCCAAACCCAAAAAACAAACCCATCACTGCTAGTAAATTAACCATCTCAATCCTTTTCTGAAGTGTTACCAGGCAACGTGCCTTTTTTAATGCTGCAACGGTCGTCGCAAGTCGTCAACGCCCCCATCGCAGGTAAGCGATCCAAAAGCAGGCTATCCCGCAGGCTGCCAGAATCATTGCCATCCGACACCATGCCCCTCGCTGACCGTGATCTCAACGCGTGGATGCTCTGCGTCTTTTTCGCGTCTGATTGGCATGTACAGGCACGCGTGGTCGTCAGTCCACAAGCCAGCATCGGTGAAACCGTCAAAGGCTGCCTTTAGGCTTGCTAGGATGTTGTCACGATCCATGAAAGCCCGCGTCTTGTGGTAGTACGTGATGGTGACCTTTGGTTCTGCGATAGGTTCCCAGTCGCCATGCACGTCACACTCGTCGATTGCTGCATCCGCAGCGTGTGCCCGGTATTGTTTGGTTGCGTTGGCCTTTGCCATGTGATGACTTCGGACGTTTGGCTTGAGCTTTTGAGGTGGACACGCCAGCGTGATGGTGATGCTTTGCGTCATGCGTTTGCCTCGAAGACTGCCTTTGCGAATCCAAGTGGCGTCACGCTTCGCAAGTCGCTTCTGTCTGGCGACGGTGCCATTAAGTGCATCCGGTTGTCTGGCTTTTCAGCATTGAGCAATGGTCGACACGCTGGCATTTCAAAACCGTTGCCAGTCCAGAGACAGGTCTTTTTTGTGTAGTTGTCGTTTGGCTCGTATCCTGCAAACTGCCAAGGCTGAAACGTGAAGTCTGGTTTTCGCCAGTAGCTAGACATGACTGAAACCGGGTTTTCAATCATCCAAGGACAGTCGCACCACTCGCAAATGTCTCTGGACCGCTCGACCAGTTCTATTGCTGCCGATAATCCCGCCAAGCCCTTGTCTCTGAACCACCGTGCGCCGCTCACTGCTTGATCTGTGCAAGGTGGGAACGCAAAGCAAATCTTGTAATCAACTCGCGGGGGTAACCATCGCAAAATGTCGATTCCGTTTTTGAGGTCAACGGACAGCGTCTCATACCCAGCATCACGCCAGGGCTGCACCATCACGCCGGAAAAGTCAAATAAAGAAAGCACTAAACCTTTCATGCGTTCGCCTCGTCGCCCCGGTAACACTTGACGCTGTACACAATTTGCCGGCTGACTTGGTGCCGCATGATCGTGTCAGGGTGGTCGACGTCACGAGTCTCAACGACCCACGTCTCACCCTCTGGCAATTCGCCAAAACGGTCGTGCCAGGCAACCAACCGTTTCGCAGCGTCTGCGTGCCCAACACTTCCGAACGAAAACCAATACTTACCTGCAAGTCTCGCCTGCCGGTTCATTTCTACCATCGCATTACCTCAACTTTCCCGGTTGCTTGCACACACCTGACATATCGCTCGCCAATAACTTTCACGTAAAGCGGAAGAATCAAAGACGCCTTCAGGTTCCACTTGCTCCTGGCGTACTTTCGCAACGCGTCGTCAAGGTTCTCGCCTTCGATAGTTTTGTTGGCGTCAGCACTGTCGCCCATTTCACGCACCACAAACGCTTGCTGCGGCCCCGCAAATTCAACTTTGCGTTGCGGGCCGGCGTGGTGCGGTGTCTCTGCGTATGGGCTCGACGTGTCCCTGCTTGCGTTGCTCAATTTCTTTCTCCCATCAAGTTGTCAGATGACCAGCTACTTAACGTCAGCGGTGTAGACATGAGAACCGCTTTGTCATTTCCTTTGGCAAACTCCTTCGCGATCAGTTCCCCCATCGCCTCGGCTGTTGCTTCTTCGGCAAACCCCTCGACGTCTGGGTGTGACCCGCCTCGCGTCCATGCAATGATCCGCCCGACCGCGTCGTCTGGTTGCTTGTTCACCAGGCAGAACCGCATGGCGTAAAAAAACTTTCCGTCTGGATCTTTAGGTGCCGTCGCCTGTGCTGACAGCTTTGCCATGCGTTGCTTTTCTTGCCGGCGAAACCTGCGATCGTTTGCGGCCCGTTTGATGAGTTGCGCCGTCGTGTCTCGCTCGTATGCCTTTGGCGTCTCAATGTCGCCGTCGATCATTGCGTTGATGACCGCTGACACGTCGTCGTAGTCGCAATGCAGGATCACACGCTTCCAGATGTCGAGCGTCTTGTTGCCCTGCTTGGTCATCCAAGTCTTTGAGTCTGGGAACGCTGCGAAATAGTACGCCCAGCATTCTTTCGCTTGCTCGTCTCTCATAGGTCCAGTGCCTCTCTTTTTGCGTCAAACTCAAAATCGCTTTCAATCAAACACTCGTTGCACTCTTCCACCTGGTTGCCGTGCTTACACGGTTCCTCACCACAGACCTTGCAAAGTGCATACTTCCAATCGCTTGCCACTGGTTGCTTGCACTTGTCGCACAAGCGACGGCAGACATTTTCGGCTTGCTCGTCTCTCATAGGTCCAGTGCCTCCGCTGGTTGTGCCTTGGTTCCGTTCCGCTTGGAAAAGTCGTTGTCGCTGTCCAAGATGCTTCTGGCTTCCTTCAGGATGCTGAACGCGATGTCTCGCTTGGCTTTGTCTGGCCCGCGTCTGGTGAGTTCCATCAGCGTCGCTTCTTGCTGGACACCCCCCATTCGCTTGCCGGTGTCCTGAAACCGGTAGTCCACCCACTGCTGCCATTGATCTTCAAAACCGATCGCTTGCTGTGTGTGTGTGTGTATATTCTTCTCTTCTCTTCTCTTCTCTTCTCTGGTCACGCTTGTGTCACGCTCGGTGCGTGACGGCTGCGTGACAGATGCGCGACGTTTTGACTGCCTAAGTGCGGAATTTGCCCGCTTTTTGGCACTTTGTGATAAATGCCGATCGAAGTTGGGAATGCGGATCACTGGCAGTTCGCCACTGTCGTCGTACTCCAACCAACCCACGTCACACATGAGTTCGGGGAAACCCGGCAGGTTGATGCGACGCCCTAGTGACACGAGCGTGACACCTGTCACGCTGTCAGCGTGACATTGGCGTGACACCCAAGACCACAAAGCGTGACAATATCCAACCACTGCCTCCTCTCGGATGTCGAGTTTGTCGGCCATCTGCATAACTGCCGGGTCTTCCATTAGGTCGATCCGCATCTTTATCCATTCACCCGACATGGCTGGCCTCCTGCGTGTCTGACATCATTGCCAGTAATCCAAACTGCTCGCCTTTGTGCGTCGCTTGCAGGTGCCGCAAGAGCCACCTGATGCCGCGTATGTACTGCCGGCGTTGCTCGCGGAAAGTCGCCATCTGGTCTTGGTTAAACTCTGCGAGCGGGAGGTATTTAGGCTTTTTCCTGCCACTTGGAATAACGCACATGTTCCTTATTCCGTGGTGATAGAAGTTGGACCTAGCAATCCCGCCGCGATGGTGGAACGGGCTTGTGCCAACAATGTTGCGTACCAACCAGTTGACGCCAGGCATAGCGTCGGTGTCATCGCGTTGTCGCTCGTTGCCAGCGGGATCAACCACGAGCGCCGCCGATGTGTAGAGTTGGCACGCACCCATGTTGGCTACAACGGACCTGACGCCGTTGTCGTAGGTTTCTTGAGCAACTTTGTTGTACCTGTCTTTTGGTTTACCAAAGGCACAGATGTTTGCGTCTCGCAGCAACTGCCGGCAGGCATCCTCTTTTGTGCCAAAAGAAAAGTATTCGTCTGACTGTGTCTCGTAGTCTTTTTGCGATCGTGCCCAGTTCAGGATCACGTTTGTTTCGCTCTTAAAGTCGTATATTGCTTGACGGCTTGGCGAGACGTCAAAGGTGTACCTCGGCTTGTGCAATACCACTGGCTCTGACCTGACAAACCTGTGCAATGCTCTTGCGTCGTCAGCATCCTCGCCTGTGCCTTTATTCGCGTTGAGCCCAGCAATAGCACGCACACGACCGGTTAGGTGCTGAGGGAACCAAAGGCATTGGACGCCAGCGTCAATCGCTGCATCGTAAAGGTCAACCAGTTCCTCGCCTGTGTAAACCTGTGCAAGGCTTTCTTTTTTGCGTGGCACTTGAATGTGCGCATATTCAACTACCAGGTACGAACCAGCGTCAATCCACTGCATTGCAGCAAACTCTGCTTTCTTGAGTTTCGTGTCATTCTCGCCGTCGTGTATGTACCAATAGCCCCCACCCCAATCAGCGGTGTAGAGCTTGGCGTCGGGTGGTACTCTTCCATTGCTTTTGTATTTCAATTTTCAATCCTTTCAAATCCGCAGAGAAAGTGATGCGGGTTACGCAGATCCCTTGATGCGGTGTGTGTAAAAAAGGCAGACGAACTAATGCGGGTTACGCAGATACGGTGATGCCTTGTGTACGTCGTTCTAAGTCGCAGATGTCCTGATGCGGGTTACGCAGACAAGATGATGCGATGACCTTAAAACGGTGGGTCGCTGTAATCAGTCGTATCAATAACCGGCACTGCTGCCGGCTTCGGCTTCGCCTCTGCTGGCTTTCCGCCAAGCAACTGCAGGCGATCCGCAACAACCTTGAGCTTTGATCGCTTCTGGCCTTCGTGTTCCCACGTTTCCAGTTTCAGCCTGCCCTCGATCATTACGCTGCTGCCTTTTCGCGTGTACTCGTCGGCAACCTCTGCGTTCCGGCCCCACAACGTGACGTCGACAAAGGTTGTCTCATCAACCCACTCGTCGCCGCTCTTGCGTCGCTCGTTGACCGCCAATCCGATGTCGCAGACTGCCGTGCCCTGTGGGGTGTGTCGCAGTTCGATGTCGCGAGTAAGGTTGCCCATCAGAAAACTTTTGTTCATGCTAGCTGGCATCGTTCACATCCTTCAGTTCGTCGGTGGTGTAAAGTCCTAAGCCAATCTCAGGAGCGGTTGTGCGGATCAGAAACGCGGCGGCCCGGTACCGAAGCATCAGTTCGGCCATCGTCTTCCACTTGCTGCCGGCCTTTGTTGACCAGCCTTCAGCCTTCGCCATTTCAAGCGATACCTCTGGCCCGCGTATCTCGGCACCCGTTGCCAGTTCTGTCGTCACTGCTGTGCAAGCGTCTTTCTTCTCACTGAACTCGTAGCGGATTGTTGAGAAACGCCCGCAGGCGTTGAAAGTCGCGATAAGAAACTGTGCGGACCATCCCGGCTTGCCGTGGATGATGTGCAGTGACTGCATGACCATCAGCGGGTCTGCGTTCATGCGAGACGCCATGTTCATGGCAACTACAACGTCAGCGACATTGCCCTGGTACTGCTTTGGCACCAGCGTTGACGCGCCAAGCAACTTGGCCTCACGTTGTGCAAGTTCAAATCGTGCTGTGTCAGCCTGCACCAGTGCTAGGCTTCGCGTCTGTTCCACCCTAGTCGGCACAGCGTCAAACTGCTGCTCAACCTGCTCTATCAACTCACTCATTCTTTGCTCTCTTTAGGTAATGGTAAAAAGTGTTTTGTGTTTCGTTCGTCAGCTTTACCCTGGTCGTAAGCTCTTCCGATAAGCGACAACCAAAAGCCAGCCAGGGCACCGACGCCAGCTTTTGGGTCTTCAAGTAACGGGTTTTCTTCCATCACTCGGTCCAGATATTCGCTCTTGGTCACACGTTCACCTCGTAAACGGTTGCGAGCTTTCCGCTGTAGCGACACTTGCGTCTGCCAGCCTCGCGTATCAAATGCGTCTTCAGCATCTTGTCGTACCGCTTTCGGTAGCTTTCTTTATCGCCCCCAAGTTGTTCAACGCAGTAAATCGCCGCTTCGTTAGCTGTCATCGGTTTGATCCCGAACGCGCAAAGCATGTGGCCCGCCATCGCTGCACGCTTCAACTTGTCTTCGCTCGCGCTCTTTCGTGACGTCCACGGAATTTCCATTTGTTTCACTTGTAGTACTCCAGTTTCTGGTTTGGTCGCTTGCCGTTCATCACTCGCCCGCCAGTGATCTCCGCGTAGCATCTGCCGCGCAATACTGACCTCACGTTGCCCTCTGCCACTCCGGTCTGGTCGCTAATGGTTTTGCAGCCCCATCCCGACTTGTACAATTCAACGATCCGCAGAACGTCTTTTGTTGTTATTACTCGCTCGTACACGTTGCTCTCCTTTGTGCTTCAAGTCTTTGGCGTGCCTGGTAACTGGTAATAGGCAACGCACTCCACGCCGACCGGTGCGTCTTCGATGAACAGCTTTCCGCCTCGGTAGTACTGCACCGCATAAATGCCGTCCTCGTCCGTCAGTCGGTGCCCTTCGGCCAAGTACTGCCACTTGTGGCCGATCGCGTCTCTAAACCACGCCGCTTCCGCCTCACGGTCGTCGTCTAGGTCGTCAAAGTCGTCGATCCGTTGCCGTTCGCCTTGGTCAATGTCAATCGTTATTCGCATAGTTCAGTTGCTCCTCAATTTCAAAAAGTCGCTGCTCGCAATCTTCAATCGTTCGCCCGCATTCGATTACTTCGCGGCAGATGTCAGCCTGCACGCTGCCTGGCTGGTCGTCGTATCCAAACAACTGCACGCTTTCTTCTGCCATTGCTTCGATTCGTTCCCGATGCCATTTAGCTGACGCCTGCATCGTCTTGAGTCGTGACCTGTCGTTCCTCTCTGGCTGTTGCTCTGGCTCACGGAACCACAGCAAAGCCGCCGCCATGCAGACACAGCAACAAAAAGAGACAACGCCAAAAACTCCTAACGCAAACTCCATCGCACTTCCTCCATTTCAATGACTCGCAACCCGTCCGCGTCCTCATGACGCGTGAACTTGTTGCTAACTGACTTCGCCAGCCGCAACGCTGCGGCGTGCTGTTCGATCTCTTGTAGCGTTGGTGGAATCTTTCCAACGCCCAACGCTTCCGCCTCGTCGATGCAGTGACCGCCGACGCACCGCAGTAGGTGGAACGTGTCAATCCGGAGTCGATCGAATAGCACGTTCACAACCCACTTCTGCGGCTGGCAGTCGAGTCGTTCCGCGTATGGCATCGCCACTATCTCCCGGCTCAAGTGTGCTGCAGCTTTGTGATAAATCCGCTCAACGTCCGCACAGGTCTGCAATCTGGCAACTGACAAGTCACGCTGTCGGTGAAAAGACTTGAACGCTGCGTCAAGCTCTTCTCGCGTTTCGGTGAGTTTGTCAGTCACGTTGCAACCCCATAAAAAAACCCACTCGGACCATTGGCCGTGACGCCGGGTCGAGTGGGTGCGTGCAAGTTCTTTGTTGAGCAGCAGTGAGTAGAAACTGCTCGTCTCAAACTTGCTTTTGGTTTTGTCTCGGCGTCACGGTGGGGAACGATAGCGGACGTTTTGCGGTCGTCCAGAGTTGCCGGCGTGTCGCGTTTTTGCGATTGTCCGTCAGATGTCCGCGAGATGTCCGCCACGTATCCGCCAGATGTCCGCGATAAATCTTTGGCCTTTTTTGAAGTTTGCTTTTTTTGGCTTGTCGTTTCGCACTCACAAAGCACAAAAAGCCGATCGCAGCCTTTGCAGATGCACGCCTGGCAGATCGTTCGCGACGTTCTCCCGCCGCAGTGATTGCACCGGCTTCCGCTTTTTTGCCTTCCCACCATTTTCCCACCTGTTTACGTAACTCGTAAAAAACGAGGTCGCTAACAATGGCTCGGACACGACGCGGATACTGGGGGGATACCACGCGGACATGAGCAACGGACTTTTAATCCGTAGGTCCAGGGTTCGAGCCCCTGCACCCTCACTGTTAGCAACCTGTCGCCAAGTATCGTAAATTGCGGTACTTCGCGACAGTAAAACGTGAGATAAATCGGGAATTACTTTTGGTGGGCTCCCACCAGATTCCCACCAGATTGCAGATTTTCACCGTGTCCGGCGTCCGCATAGTACGCGAGGAGGGTGTTGTGGTCCGCGTGACGTGTGCGTTTTTGAACCTGCTTTACAGACATACCGCTTGCAAGCAATTGCGTCGCAAATGTGCGTCTGCAATCGTGCAGGCTAGCCCATTTCGGACCCCCGCCTTTGCCGCCGGTGGCTTTGGTCAAAATTCTAGCTTTCTGACCTGCAGCACTGATCACGCGACCTGTGCGGTTGGTCGTCTTGTGCCAACCACGCTCCCCGCGTCCTCTGGCAATCCACTCGACTGCCGGCAGACTTTTCAGCCAGGCAACCGCTGCGTCAGTCAACGGCACGTCCTCGGTTTCGCCAGACTTCTGAACGTCGCAAAACGTGATAAATGGCTGGCGAGCGTCAAGCGTCACCCAGTGGGCATCTGGGGCTGGCTCAAACCGCAACCGGTGGCAATCGTCCAGCCGCAAGCCCATCAGCCTGGCTGCATGGATCGCCCGCACAAACGCGTCAACGTCCTCGCCCTTGTGGACTACCTGCGGGACCGCAGCAAGCATCCGGTCAATTTCCTCGCCCGTCAGCGATCGCCCTTTGCTTTTGTGCGTCACCCTATCCCGCTTGCGGTTTCGCTTTCGCGGTCTGTTCACCATCGGCAGAAGCTCGTAATCCACGCCCCATCTGATCACGGCCCATATGGTTTGCATGGTCGAATCGACAGTGGCAGACGCCAGCCCCGAATCACGCAGCGACGCCTGAAAGTCAAGCATGTGACCTGGCGAAAGTTCCGCACAATCGAAGTCGCCGTGCAACTTGGCAAACTTCCTCAACGTCTGTTCGGTCTTTTCGATCGACCGCAACGCGAGCCCGTCAAAGTATTCACGCTCGGCACGGACAACAAACGCAGACCAACGCTGACCGGTTCCGGTGCGGTTAAGCTCCGTTTCCAGTTCGTGTCGCGCTTCTTCTATGCGGTTATTGGTATGCTTTCCCGTGTACTGTCGCTGATGCTTTCCGCTGCGATCCGTATAGCGAAAGACCGTCCCCTCGCGTCCTGTGTCGACGCGTTTAACTTCAATTCTTTTCAATGTTCCGGTTCACCCAGCCAACGCCGCATTGCGTCAGCACTAAAGAAAAACTTTCCGTTGATGATTTTTCCGCGTCCTGCTTTGACTTGGCTTCTCGCCCACTTTTTGAAGTATTCAGCACCAAAACCAAATTCATTTTCTAACAATTCCCCAGGCAACCAGCCTGCCGCGACCATTGGGTGATCCCACCCAACAACCGCACAATCCTTTTGATCCATTCTGCGTCTGCGTTCCGTTCGTCGTTCCTTCCAGGTCCGCAACGTGCTTTTGATTTAGCGGTCAGGCACGTTGCACAAACTTTGGTTCCGGCGAGCGGAACCGTTCGCGCAATACGTGGCGGCGCACGGATGCACCGCATACCCGCATAGGGAGTCGCTGTCATTGGAAAACCTTGGTCACGCTGAGGTTTTTTTGATGGTTCGATTGCTTCGGATTACAGTCCGAAGCGATCGCCCTTTTTTTTGTGGCCGTGGAATTTACCAACCTGCATGGGGTAGGTCAACGTCACCAATTGGGGCGAGTTTGCATGATGCCTGTACAGAATGACACGTGTGGTCAGGCTTTGGCGTTTTCTATTGCTTTCGCGACCAGTCTTTTCGCGATTGCTTTACGTCCCGCCTTCGGGACTGTGCGAAAAATTGGGATCAGATGTTCTGACTGATCGACCAGGTGTTGCACGATGCGGTCGGTGTTGCGCTCGCACCACGCAACGCCGTAGTCATCGAGCTTTGCTTCCATTGTCCTACAATTGCAGCTACCACGTTTCTTGCTCACCCAGTTTGGGATCAGTTTTTTGATCTCCGTTCCAACGCCAGACATTTGCTTCCCGAAAGTTTTTAGGATGACGGCGGGCAGTCGTTACAGTCTTCTCCGTGTGCAAACGTCATGCTCAGGGTTCCTGACCCGCCAACTTCAGATCCTGCGACAGATCCTGTGCAAGCGTCCAACGCAAACGCGGTTGAGTTGACAAGAATCTTGCGACCAGGGCCCAATCCAGAGTAACTCGAAAGGACTACATTTCCGTTGTCGGTGGGCACAGTTATTGTTAAGACAGAAGCATCCGCTGTGCAATTCCCGTTCTGTGTGTAGGTTGTGCTACCAAGATTTAATACAAGGCTAGTCACCCACGTTGCTACCAAAGGTTGCAAACCGTTTTGCGGAAACGGCAAACAACCTGCGCCAGCAGCGTTCGACCAACACAAACAGTATGAACCTGACCGTGTTTGTGCAGTTGATGAAATATTTTCAGTGCCGGAAGTTGTGACTGAGTCAGCGTCTGCAAAAACCTCGGTAAAGTCGTTGCATGCGTAAGATGTAAACGTCGTGCCTCTTGGCATTTTAATTGAGTTTGAATAAGTGACGCTTTTGATTTGGTCTGTTCCAAGGCTTGGCGAGAATGCGTTATTGCCGGTCGTGTTATCAAGCAATAATTGGAATCTCGGAATCATGCTAAGGTTTGAACTATCCCATGTATCAATTTGAAACGTACCGTCCCAATAACGCTCGGTGTCTGGCACAGCCATTATTCCTGAGCTTGATTGACCAAACACTGCTGGAACTGGTGTACTAAACCCCCAACAATATCCATCAGCGTTATTGTATGAATTTCCTGTATAAATCGTTTCCCACCGTTGACTGCTCAAGGGTGTCCAGACACGCTGAGGATACAGCGTCAGTAAGCCTTTATTAGAATTGAGAGTGTCGTCGGTGTCGTATTCAATTTTCCGCAATCCGTCAAACAAGCAACCTATACCAGTGGTGCGTCCATGATCTGCACCCAAGGGATATTTGCCGCTTGTGGTTATAGTTACACTTGGAACAGTACCACCGAGTTGCCTGTTTAGAATATCCATACCCCAAAGACCGTCTTTGTCGGTAGCATTTGGAACGTCAGTGATTGTTGCTTCGTACCTGTGACAACCATCGCCAGCACCGCTGCCAGTTCTTGCAAGCACGTAGTCGCTGAAACTTTTTGTGCCAGTCTTGTGCGTTGGCGTCACTTTTATTTGCGGGCCACTTGCAAGTGGATCGCTGGGGTCAAACGCCGCAGGGCAACTGTTTACACCATCATTGCAACGATCGTTGTACTGGGCAGACCAAAACCGATAGCTCGAAGGAACCGAAATATTTGAAATAGTCAACGTGTCAGGTGCGTTGACATTTTCCCAAGTGCTTAGGGAACTCAACTGGCAATCGCATGACTTGGGGCAATCTATTGGATCACAGCAACCGCAACCACGACGAGTCATGAGCATGGCCCCTGTATTGCTTCAAACTCGTTGCCGCACGCGATGCACCAACCGCTGTCCCCGCTGCTCTGGTCGCTCATCAACGACAGCGGATCGAGCAGGTTAATCGTCCCGTATGTGTTACCACGTCGATCTTTCAGCGTTGCGGTTGTCGCGCTCGCTGCCTGACTGTCTTGCGTCAGCGTGTACCGCCACAAGTCGCAGCGATCACCGACGCAGGCAAGTGCAAACTCGTCGCTGCCAACCGTCACGCCTGACAGCACGCGACCAAAACCGCTGTAGCTCGTCTTCGCTTCAGTAGTCGTTGATGGATCGACAAAGACGTGCGTGTGCCCTGTGGTTAATGCTGCTGATAACTTGACTAGGCAAAAACCTTGCACCACACACGCACCACGTTCGCCGTCTGGTATCGGTTCAGCCAAGACGCCAACCGTTGCAATAGAAGTGTGCCAAGTTGGTGACGATGCGGTCAGTTCGATTGAGTCGACAGCGTCAAACACGGTCGAACTACTGCCACCGAAACTGCCAAGCGAAACAAGCTCGCCGATGTCGCGATCCGCACCAGTGCTGTTGAGAACCTGAACGGTTGAACGCGACATTGCCAAACCGCCAACCGCGTAGCCGGCCTGATCTTTTGGCAAGCGATCAACGATCGCGTTCATGTAATCGGCAGTCAGCTTCTGGTTTGCTTTGACTTTCAGTTGCATAGCTAGACCCCGATGTACAAAAGAGCGTGGTTCGCCTCTTTATAAATCCTGTTCACGTAGGCTGCACGCGGTTTCGTCTGCGGCAGTCCTGTTGCAGAATCTTTGTCTTTCTTAAACGAAAACCACAGGTAGTCATGACCTTTTTTGTCGATGCCTGTAATGTCGCCGATGGTTAAACCGGTCGCGTTCTTAGATGATAAGAACGTGAACTGCAGGCTTGGGTCTTCTGCGATGATGTCGCCGCTGGCACCAGTAAAAAGCAACTCGCCGGCAGCAAACTGACCAAGCATCGTCGCGTTATTAACCGTGCCTGTCAGTTCCGAAATCACCCTGGCGTAATGGACGACGCCGCCAACGCTGGTCAGGTTAGCAGTTTTGATCTTCGCGTTGACCGTCAGTTTCAACGCCGGAATGATCCGCTGCACGCCTTGCGGCTTTTTGTCTTGCACGTCAATCGCGCCGTTCATGTCCGGCGCAGTCTCGCCGGTCGCGACGTACTTGGCCTCGCTGTATGCGTAGGTCTGCTGTACCTGTCCGCCGCTGGTGTCAATCGAAATTGTGTACGCACCTGGCTCTGGTTCCTTCTGGTTATATTCACCAGTGAAAAGCCAAGACTCTGGACCGTTTCGCTCGCGTGAAAGGGTCTTTAGTGCCAAGCCGTCATAAAGGTTGGACAACGGCCCGCTGCTTACCAGTGGACTCAGTCCAAGGTTCCGTAACGCAGTTCGCCCAACGGTTGGGTCAGCAGAACCGGTCACCATCCAAGTGATTGACGCGGCAGAACCGCTAGAGGCGTCTGAGCCCTCACGCGATGCGATCTCGCGAACGCTGACGCCGTTGTTGGTATAAACAGGTCCGCCAGTGTAGGACGACAAGGCGGTTGGCAGTGCGTCTGGTGTGTAAAGGTCAAGAGTCATCCGGCAAACCTCGCTTCATTGTCTAGCTTCTTGAGGTGCTTATTCATTTCACGTTGCGTTTTGTTGTTTTCGCGTTGGAGCTTTCGCAGTTCGTTGTCGCTCACTGTTTGTACTGGTGGCGTCGCTCCCATGATTCCAGCAGCAAACGCTGAAAACGTGCCGCTTGGCCCTGCTCGCTTCGCGGCGATGTTTGCTCCTTCTACCTTGACGTTTGCGCTGATGTCGCCTGCTGCGCCGCTCTTCTCGCCGGCTTTGGCACCTGCTTCTGCAGTCGCTTTTGCAACCTCTGCGTCAGCATCTATCGAAACTTTTAGCTCGTCCATTCGCTGCTGACGTTCTTTCTTTTGCTGCTCTCGCCGTTTTCGGCGGTCTTCTTTTTGCCCGTCTGCTTCCTGCTCCATTCCTTCGCCAAACGTGCGGATCGCATCAATGCCAGTTTGTGCGACTTGTTCTGCGCCGCCAAAGTCAGCACCAAATCCGTTGACGGGTCCGCCAATGGTTCGCACGCCAGTCAGGTTGCCGCCTAGCTCTAGCACACCGTTGTAAATCGTATTGTATATCTTTTTATATGTGCCAAGCATTCCCTCAAGAACGGTTGCAAGTCCTTGGAAAACTTGACCGATCGCAGACGCAATCCCGCTGCCGGTGTTCAAGATGAAGTCGAGCATTGAGTGCCACGCTGTGCGGATGCCTTCGGTCATGTCAAGCCAAACCAGTTCCATCATGTCGGCTACAAGTTCCCACGCCGTTTCAAGATCGCCGGCTTTCAGTGCCGCCATGATCCCGCCGATGGCAGTCATGACAGAATCAACCAAAGGCTGAAACCTGCTTTTCAGCCAGTCAACCGCGTCTGCTCCGAGTGTGGTGTATTTGTGAATCGCAAAACCTAGTGCAACGATGCCTCCGATAGCCAAAGCAACGGGTGACATCAGCACGCCGATCGCAGACGCCAGAACCGAAAACGCCATGCCAGCACCAACTAAAACGCCGCCAATGGTCAGTAGTGCAACGCCAAGACCACCAACGCCGATCAGCACCATGCCAACGACGCGAACCAATTGCCCGTTTTCTTTTACAAAGTTCTTCACCGCTGAAACGCCAGCGTTGACGATCCGCATCATTGCGGCCAAGTCGTCAAGCAGTTCGCCACCGACCGCTGCGGCAACGTCCATGAAGGTTGCTTTTAACGCTTTCATCTGGTTTGCAAAACTGCCGCTTGTTCGCACTGCGTCGCCTTGGGCTGCAGTCGTGCCACGCATGATGATGTTCATGCGTGCCTGTGCCTTTTGCGCTTCGGTTGCTGTCTTTGGGTCAAGGTTTTGGTTTAGCAGTTCTTGATTGACTGCTGTGGCTGAGAGTATCACGCCGTACTTTTTCATGACCTCGCCGCTGCCGGTCATGGCTGCCTGCAGGTCGCCTATGACTTGTGCCGGGTCCATGTTGTTAAACGATCCAAGGTCAACCGCTAAAGCAGACAGCGTCTTGCTGATCCCGGTCGCTTGGTCTGGCATCATCCCCATCGGCACGAGCAGGTCTTGCATACCTGAAAGCATTGACATCATTGACTGCTCGCTGACGCCCATTGCGGTTGCAGTCGTCGCTCCCCAGGCTTGCACCTCGCCGGCTGCCTCGCCAAAGACCGTGTTAAACTTTCCCATTGTCTCCTGCATCTGCGAACCGGCGCGGATCGCAATGGCAAGTGGTGCCCCGACTGCAGCGGTCATCATGCCGCCAATCTTCATCAGGGATTTTCCGTGCCCTGTCAGTTTTCTTGACAGTTTCCGCAAATCCCCCTGCACAGCTTTTGCACCAGCAGCAATGCGGTTGCGTATCCCGATTTCGACAAACGCTTTTCCCGCGCGCACTTCTTTTCCAGCCATTATCGCGTCCCCACTACGTTAGCCCAAGCTGATGTGATAGTGCCTTCGTCAATTTCTCTCTGCAAGGCTGGTTGCATAAACGGTCTCGGTGCAATTTTTACTTTTCGTTGACGAAACTTTGCGTCTTCTTTTCTTACCTTTCTCCTCATGTCCCGCCTTCGCCAAGGCCAAAAACCATCGGTTCCCGTGCGTTTTTTTTTGTAGGCAATCTCTCGAACGATCAACACACCACCGAACTCAAGGAGTTGCGGTATCGTTTGCCTACCTGCCTCCGTAAGGTTTACTTGGTTGCACCTTTCTGGCCCGACGATGCCAGCGTCTGTGCCCATAAAGTAATCAAATTTGATGTTTTTAAGTGATGCTTTTGCGCCGCTTGCAGCGTAGTTGCTAGGAGACTGTCCCGGTTTACTTGGCTTTTTGCGTCGCGGCAAATTACTAGCTGAAACGGCCCGCTTTCTAACAAACGACAACTGGCGAATCGTTGTTTGCCGCTTCACTTTATCGACGCTGTTTGCAACTGCTGCCATATTGAGCAACGCTTTCTGATAGTTAAACGTTATGTCAAAACTAGCTGCCATGTTTCGCTACCAGTCGCCTGTAGGTTGCTGCCGGATCGTCAAGGTTAGTTTTTGCCGCGTGCCGCATTGGGTGAAACTGGTTTCGCTGATACTTGCCCTCTGCGTGCAGGTTGGCTTGCATCGAAAGCAGTTCTGCCGTGTGGTCCCATTGTGCTTCCTGTAATTTGTCCGCCGCGTACGCAAGCTCGCGAATTGTCAGGGGCCAAGGGTCCAGCCTGCCCAACGCTGCTAACTCGACAACCCACTGCCATCGCTGCCCAGCATCATTGCTTCCATCTCTTTCGTCGCATCTTTCAACATTGAATCGACTTTCCCACTGTTGATAAGCTCGGCCAACCGTTGGTTCGCCCTCTCCATTGTTTCGATGCTGGTTCGCGTCAGACGTGCTTGTACTTGCTGACCGAACCTTTGGAAAAAAGAGGCCAGTTCCTCGCAAAAAGCGACGCTTGCAGATGTTGCAATGCCGTCGCCACACAAACGCAACTCTAACGCTTCCGCGTCAATGTCGCGTTCTTTTGCTTGTTCCTCAACCAATAAAAAAACAAACGCTAGACGATCTGTCAGACTGTTAAGCACCTGCAAATGGTGCTGCGAGTCGAGCAAGTCTAGCCCCAGTTTTTCGCGCAGTTGCCGGACCTTGCCCAGCGTCAACGCTATGTTCCAGGCTGTTCCTTCGTTGTCTTTGAAACTTTGCACTCTTCGCTCTCTTTCTTTTTTGCTCTCTTTGGTTTAGGCGAACCAGCAGCGTCGCGACAACGCGCGAGCATATCGCTGTCAGCAAAAACAACCTGCGAACGTGGCCCTGTCGCTGATAGGTTGCACCAGTCGCACATGTCGCCGGCTGGCAACAGTGCTGCAAGGTCTGCTAGTTCGCCGCATGTGATCGGAACGCTCATCAGTTCTGCGTTCCGGTGTACGCTGCCTCATTGACCGCTGCACCGGCTGACGTGTACGCGTCAGCTTTGACAAACGGTATCGTGACAGTAACACCATCGCTTCCGTTCGACGTTTCGCTGAACTCGCCAAGGATCACGGGAGCCCGCCAACCCTTCGACGCATCCGTTGGACTGGTGACGGTTTCAGGTCCGTTGAGGTGAATGATGTCAACGATGGTTTTGCTGTCGCGTGCTGCTTCAAGTGCAGCGAAAACAGCGTCAGTTCCAAGCCGCTTAACGTATTCAAAAGAACCGCTAAAGCTCGAATAACCGTGGATGTTGCCAGTAGTGCTAGCACCGTGGAACTCAACCTCGGTCGTGGCCGCACCGCGTGTGACTTGCACGTTGCGTGATCGCACCATCTCAACCCAGGTAGGTGACGCGTAGGTTGCAGAGTTGTAGTACAAGAACGTGTCCTTGCCTGCAAACGCTCCTTTTTCCAGATCAGTTGCCATTGTCTTTGCCCTTATTTATTGGTCGTTGGCGTCTTGGTAATTAAGTCGAATCAACGACAACCAGATGCCGTCGTTAAAAAGTTTCTGTGGGTCAAAGTTGACCGTCTGTTCAATTGACAAAAAGCGATGCTCGGCCATGCCGCACCTGGACAAAGGTCCGTTTGGCGACCAGTAACCAATGATCGTTTCCATCAGTCCATCAAACACGTCGCACGCTGCGACCTCCTGCGAGCGATGCGCACTTGAAACAGCACCAGACAAAGCCGGCGTCACGCCGACCACACCAACTTCGATCGCGATGTTGCAAACGTCTGGCCCCTGGTCAATCTCAACCTCTCGCTCGGCAATCCGCACTGCGATCTTTGCGCCGCTAGTCAGTTCCTCGCGTGTGTAATGCGGAACGACAAACGCCTCGACCGTGTAGGTTGAGAGTCTGGTCGTCAGTTCCGTTATTACTGCATCACGCAGGTCACTAGCTCGCGACACGTTTCACCGTGTGGATTCGTAGTAATGCTTGCCGTCCATCGCTGTATTGCCAGGCTGTTCCCTCAGTCCCTGGCAATACGTCGTAAGTGCTTCCATCTGCTTTGCTGATCTGATCGCCCCGCTGCGGTACTGTCACGCTGCCATCTAGCACGAGTGCGGATGGTGCAACGATCCAGTCAACCGTCTTCGACAACTGGCGAAAATCACCGGTTGACGTGACGTCTTCAAACTGCGACTGACCAACGACCGCCGTTAGCGACACGGTTGCCGTGCCGCGCGTGTAGGTGATCGTCTGGCCTGCCGCCGTGTTCAACGTCGTGACGTGTGCAGACAGTGCGGTATCAAGCAAAGACATTAGGAAACAACTGCTTCTGTTTGCACGATCTGGTCAGTAACAATGATCGGGATGCCTTCCACTTCGGTGGGTCGCGGTGCAGGTGCCCCGGTTGCGTTGGTAGCCGTTCGGCTTGCTCGCAACAGTTTCAGGCTGGCCCGGTTCATGCAGATAATGTTTGGCTGAAGCGATGCAGGAAACTGCGACAGTGCGTCGTAGATGTTCGCGTCAGTCAAAGCGGCCTCAACGTTGCAAATACGTCCGGCTGAAAACTTGCTGCCAAGCTGCAACGCCATGTAACTGATGATCGGGGTCACCCACGCGTCATAAGATCCAGTTGAACCAGCAACCATCGAAGCGTACCTGGCACCAATGCTGATCTCGCCGTCGTTGCCGATGACGGATGCAATGCCGGTGGCGTCAGGTGTCGCACGCAGCAAGAAAACGCTCGACTGCACGCTGGAAGTCGAACCACCAGCACTGATGACCATGTCGTCAGAAAGGCCGTTCAAGTCAGCACTATTGAGCAGTCCGTTGAAACCTGCGGAATCGCCGGGTGAAACGGTCCCGTAGAAAACCTGTTTTTCAGCCTTAGCGAAAGCACTTTGCAAGTGGCTTTGTGCCTCGGCTGCGATGACGTCTTCACCAACCGCGTAGTCAGTGTGGAACGAAGCATCGAGAATCTGCAGCGTCTCAGTGACGGTCGTTCGCTCGGTGTGGTCGTGATCCCGGCCATCATTCAAACTACGAAAACCGACGGTTGGCTCAGTCGTGAGCTTGTTGTACTTGTGCAGAGTGCCATTGCTGGCAGCGACTGCCGGCATTGCGGCGAGGACTGGTGCCTCACGCAGCAGGTCTGTGATGTCAACGTCAGCGACGTTTTGGTCATTGATCTTGACGAGTTCGGCGAGCGAAAGTGGTGTATGTGCCATGAGTCTTATTCCTTGAAAATCAGTGGTTTGGTTTACGCTGTCGCGTGTTTAGTTCGATTGGTCTTTGAAAAAGTCAGCAAAGCGGGCTTTGTCGCTCGCTGGCGATGCGTCGCCAACGTCGATAGGGTCTTCACCAATGCTTGCGGCAGCGGAAAGCTGGTCTTTCGCGGCTGCGAGTTCGCCTTGCAATTCCTCAACGCGAGCGTTCAAAACGTCGCACTGGCGGCCAAGTGCTTCGGAAAGGTCAATGCCTTCGCTGAACCACTGTTGACCGTTCTCTGCGCCGAACTTGTCGACATAGGCTGAAAGCTCAGACAAGAAGTCTTCGCGTGTGATCTGCGGAACGTCCGACACTACGGACTCCACTACTTCTGGGGCGTCCGACATCTGCGATTCCTCATCGTTTTCGGAAACAATAGAAAGCGAGTGGCTACCAAGCCAACGCTGTAGAAATTGGCTTGCACGGTCAGCATCAACGCCGAACGCAAGCGACTTTGGCTTTTCTTCTGACAACCCGGCTGCGTAGCTCAACAGGTCATCCACATCGCGTGCGAGCGGCTGACGGTCAAACATGCCTTCAGGGTTTGCGGCTGGTTCGTCAACAACGTCAGCGGCTCGCAGTTTCGCCAGGCGAACATGCGGCAGGTTTTTGACGTTGTCTTCATCTGGTGACTCAAAAGGACCATCACCGAAACTTGCCTGATATGCTTCTTCGCGTTCGGCGTCATGCTCAAACACGATCGACAAGCCGGCAGCGGCTGGGTCTTCTTCTGCCAATTCCATGACGTATTCGGCAAGGTTGCCGTCTGGCGTCGAGTGTGCTGACTTGGCAAAGTGCAGGTCACCCAGCACGCGGTCGCCCTCAACTCTGACGTCTTTGATCCTGCCCAAGTGTCGGCCCATGCCATCTGCACTCATGCTTGGATGCGTGAAGCGTGACTTGATCCCGTGCTTCCCCTGCCCTGCCTGTTCTGCAACTTGCGACAGCGTCACGTCGTCAATCCACATGTCGTGACCAAGTGCCTCGCCCGCTGCGATCAGCGAAACGCCAGACAAGATGCCTGCACCGTTGTCACCGCCATCACGCGACACTTGCACGGGTTCCGCTGCTGGCACTCTGGCACCGCGAAAAAGTGACTCTTTGACTGGTAGTTCTGGATGTGTCATTCGGTGGACTCCGGTTTGTCTTCTTGCATGGCGAACTCAAGCGGCACGCCTTTTTCTTCGGCGTACTTGATCGCCTTCTGGATCGCGTCGACGTTGTCGAAGTAGTCGGTCCCAGTGCTGCGGCAAATTCGCTGCGGTGTGTCGATGCCGGCTTTGATGGCCGAAACGTGCCCGCGTATTTCTTTAGATGGGTCCCAGAACGGCATCCCGCGTGGCACCCACTCAAACCGCACGTCGCTTGGTAGCACGCCAGCAGGTAGCACCAGACGCCCGCCTGCGATCCACTGCTGCAGTTTCCACTGCGTGTAATTGCGTCGCATTTCTATCTGGTCGTCGCGTTTGTCTTTGCACGATCGCTCGTAGTGCAACCAAGCGGCACGCGAACCAAAGAAGTTGGTGTGTGATTCGTCGTAAAACGAAAACGGCAGATCAAGACTTTTCAGTGCAACCTGTATCACCAACGCCGTGAAGTTCTGGAACTCGGTTGACGGTTGCTTGCTTTCGATGACCTCGGCTTTTTCGCCAGGGTTCAGGTCGATGTACCGGGTGTCAGACTTCATGAAAGCCTGAAACCCTCGTGGCTCTTCGATCCCGTCAACGTCAGCGTCAAGACTGCCTTGGTCAGCGTCTGCCTCAACCGGCATCACTGAGTCTTGCGAGTCGCGGTAAAACGCCATCGCAAAAAGTTGGCTGACCTTTGCCTTGGCTAATGCAAAAGAAAAGTTTTCGTAAACGTCTCGCAGAGGGTTAAGGGCACTGACCAAAGGCGAGACGCCGCGCACCTGGTCGCCAGCGTACCGGTCAAAGAATCCGTAATGGATCATGTTGGTGGCGTTTACTCGCCGCGTGAACTCGGTCTTAGAGTAGCCTTTTCGCTTGTGGACACCGTAGGCAAGCGGTCTGCCGAATCCATTGACTAAAACGCCATTGATCCACTGTTCATTTGCTGGCACTTTGTCTGGATCACGCAAAAGGTCTGCTTGGATACCTTGCAGGCGTCCGTCTCGCAGTTTTACCAGTCCGGTGTCGCCATCAAGCACCCGGCGAGCTTCTGCCAGGCGGAACATCTTTTCACGACCGAACCGGCCCGAAACATCGCAGCGTGAAGGTCGAGCGTCTTCTGCCATCAACGCTTCAAGTTGCCTGTTGAGTTCGTCGTTGTCGTTTCTGCCGTGGAACTCAAACTGTGCGACGTAGTCGAGATGCCGGCGAACCATCCAACCGGCCAAAGACAGGTTGCGAACCAGATCAGCGGCGTTTTCTTGGAGTCCCCGGTGTTTGTTTCCACGGGTGTGGAAGTCTTCGCGGTAGACGTGCCGGCTTGTTTTTTTGCGTCGCCCGTTAGGTTCCAAGGCGTCGTAACCAAACATCGAGCCAATGCGGTTGAGCAGATTTGGCATCAGCCACCCCACAAGTTGATGCGGGCGGTTGCCGGTCGACGTGACTTGTGACTCTGCAGCATTTGCAGGTAGCGATCACGTTCTTTTCGCTTTGCGTCGAGGTCAACGGTGGTGCTTGTGCCGTCCGTCGTGACGCTTTTGATGCCTTGGCTGATCTCGGTGTCGAGTGCCCTGACTTTCGTTTCTAGCTCGTCCTGCGTGTACATGCGGGCGAGTTTACGCCTGCTCTGTCGTTTCCTCCTGTTTGTTTGTACGCAGTGCGTACAAGACTTCTGGGTCAAACTCAAAACGCTGATCGACGCGAGCCTGTCCGCACTTCAAGCAGATGCACCGCGACTTGGTCAGGCTTTCGTAAGGTGTGCCGGCTGGTATTCCTGGCAGATCATCACGCAGTAAAATGCCAGAGCCAAGCACGATGCTGT
>Ga0102815_10000444_pt1 | contig 28266 bp, 17 predicted proteins | sample ColrivemetaGS759_FD_79113 | JGI IMG/M metagenome (GOLD analysis project Ga0102815, IMG submission 79113) | Estuarine microbial communities from the Columbia River estuary - Ebb tide ETM metaG S.759 | ecosystem: Environmental > Aquatic > Marine > Intertidal zone > Estuary | place: USA: Columbia... | reverse complement strand
TTTAAACATTAATAGATGAAAACTCCAACTAGCAATATACCTACTATCGGTCCACTTTATGCTGACGATTTACAATTATAGAAAAAGCAATTAAAGAAGGACTTACTGACCCTGAAGTATGTGAACTTTCTCATTTTTTAAGATCAGAATTACATGAAGATTACATAGAGAAGGTTGATCTAAAAGGCGCAATTAGGAACGTACTAACTGTAAAAAGAGAAGTTCCAGATGTTGAGGCATCAATGGATTATAATCCTTTTAGTAAAGTTCGAGTCATGGATTTCTACACAAATAAAAACTCGTTTACTCCAAAAATGCTCCCTAAATTTCTTTCTAATATCGAAGGGATTCTTGAAAAACAAATTACTGCAACAGTAAATAATTATATCCACAAAAATAGAGCTTTGATAAATGGCGTTAAAGATGGAATGCAAAATGCAAATTTAAGTGTCATTGATTCGGATGAAATTTTCAATTCTCTAAGAGATCAAATTTTTATGGAATCATGGGAAATGGTACAATCACAGAATATTCCGACTTTTAGAGATATTTTATGGGCAGTGCTTAGGTTTCATATAATAGACCAATATTATTTTGATATCGACCATCATGTTAGCAAAACACATAACTTTTTTGGCGTAAGGCTTAAAAATGGAATTGATCTATTAAATAATCAAATTGAATCTGCTATTATTGAAAACACAAATCTTGATAGGATTCACGAGTTGAAACAACTTCAAAGGTCAACTAAAAAAACTTTTAATGGGACAACTATCGCATGTTTATCAAGAATAACAGTTTATGACTACTCTAAAGCACCTGATAAGAGAAAAGTGACAGATATTGATGCTTTAGTGCTTAAATTCAATTCAGAGAGAGTAATACTTGAAATTCATGAATCGAAGAATACTAAAAAATCCTTTACTGAAGCAAAAAAAGATTTGAAGAATAAGTTTATAAAAGTCTTAAATTCCAATTCAAGTGGTTATCAAATTAGAGAAGTCAAAAACTTCGGGGCAAAAATTGTAATTAACCATAATTCAATTTTTTAGAGGTATTTTTCCAATTTCCTAACTTCTCCAAATCCTCATAAAAGTTAAACTTCTCGAACACCATGGTCACATTGAAATGGACTTTTCTTGAAATAATTTTTCTATGAACGATAAATGGGATTGAAGCGAATTATCACTTTTCAGGAAGATAAATTTCACATCCTCCCCACCCTCTCCATATCCTCCCTCAACAAGTTCGATATTTCAGACCTTTCGCCCACGACTTTAAAGCCTCAAGTTGTTGAGGCTTTTTTATTTATACAACCACTTTGCTTTCCGATATAAAATCAATCTTTAATACATCTAATCGAAATACCGAAATCCACATTGGATTTATATAAAAATTGATTATCTAAAAACATGTTTTCTTTTTCAGTGAATCTTACAACATGAGGTTGTGAGTCAATGAAGAATATTTGATAATTATTTGAATCATACGTTCCATCATATGTCCACCAGAAGGTTTCTTCTTTATCGATAAAAAAATTATTGCCTCCGCCTAAAAATCCAACTGGTTTTGCATTAAAACCAAATTGATTATTCCCATTTTGTCCCATTTTCCAGCCAAATCTCGATTTCAATGGCTTAAAAGACTGTTCAACTCCCGTATTTGTAAATTCTTTCAATTCAGACCACTCATTTTTTGAAGGTACATGGAATCCTATTGGCGCTATTCCTCTGGGGTCAATTACTGCATACCAATTATAAATTAATCCAAATTTATCTCCGTTTTTTGGATCAAAATTAAAATAACAATATGCAGGTTTTTGATTTTTAATTGCATTTAACCACTGCATTTTATTCTTAGCTTCAATAAGAAAATCTCCATTATTAAATTCAATTTTATCGAGGTTCTTCGTCATCCAAACTTGAGTGCCAATTTTTACTGTTTGTGCTTCAAGGCAGAACGAAAAACCGATTAATATGGCTAATAAACCAAAATTTTTCATAACATTTTTTTAAAATTTCTATTTACTAAGTTATCAAGATTTCAAAAACAAAAAAACGAGTATAATATGAAGCAAAATCTTAATTTCAATACTTCCAATTTAACTTTCAAAGTTGAATTCGCAATACGCTCAATATCTTCACGAAGTTTGTTCTATATTTCGGACCTTTCGCCCACCAAAAAAGGGATTTCAAATGAAATCCCTTTTTTTATTTCTACTACAGTAGGTTATACATTCATATCAAGCCTAAATATCATAAATAGCCATTACTTTATCCGAATTGTTAAGAATTAACCTGTGTTTTTTTCTTACTTTTTTTGAAGTATCCCTATAATAATCGTAATAAATCACCTCTACTTGATACTCCCATATTTCATGTTCTTTATTTTTTTCTTTGAGTTCGAAGGAAGCAAAATTCGGCGTAAAGTTTGTAACGGAAAATTCTACTGTTTCATTCACGGTATTGATTACTTGATCAGGTGAAAGGTGTTGGTATGAAAAAAATCTTTCCACGCTCGGTGCAAAATACATGAATGGATCAAAAGTTTCATTGGTCCAATTGGAGAAAATAGTGCGCATCAGCCCATAAGACTTCTCTTTCAATACTTCAAGATCTTCGGCAGAGGTCAATTGAATATTTTCTTTTTGAGCTTGAATTTCATTGATAAGGTTGTTGATCTTATCCATGGTTTGTTTTAATTCTGTATCGTTATTTATTGCAACTTCATAAGTAAACCAGAATTTTTTTCCATCTGAGTCTGTCTTGGGCCACTCCAATTCTGCAGCTTGCAATGAACTTTCAAAGTCTTCATAGGATGCTTCAATAGTTGGGTCCAAACTATTGCCAACATACTGCAAATTGAGTACGTTCAATTCTGAATCAATGCTCGAGGCAAACTTATAACCACCACTATTCATTTTCTCTTGTAGGTCGTAGAGCTTATTAAGGTAGGCCGTATTATTTTCTAACTGATAACTCACATATTCCTTGGAAAATTCAATCGCCAAACTTTCGACACTGGGTTTAGAAAAAAAATAATATGCTCCGGCACCTAGCGAAATGAGCATAAAAATCAACAGCGGGACAAAGAGCTTTTTGCGTCTTGGACTAGATGCATTTGATTCATTGGAAAGCTTATCGTATTCCTGTTGAGAAATAACGCCTAAATCAAGCATTTTTTTTAATTCTTCCTTACGTTCGTTGTTCATTGTATGTGTAGGTTATTAAGGAGAAAATTAATTAATAAATTTAACTCATCAAAATAATTGATTCAAAGTTTGTAACTTGTTGAATCCAAATAAATAAATAATATTTATTCGTAAAAATTAAGTCGTATGAATCTTTCGCTACTTCTGCTAACTTGCGCTCCTGGACTCGCAATCTGTATTTACATCTATTGGCAAGATAAATTTGACAAAGAGCCCAAAGCGCTACTTGTTAAGAGCTTTTTTTTAGGAATGCTTTCTACAATCCCTGCAGTTATATTAAGTTTAATTGGGGAAGCATTTGGCTTTAATCCGGTGAGCCCAGTTGTCTGGTGGGCATTACTAAGTATGATTATTGGCACCGGACTTACGGAAGAATTTTCAAAGTATATTTTTGTTCGATACTATGCCTATAAGAAGGATGCATTTAACGAGCCTTTTGATGGTATTACCTATTCGGTTATGGTTGCTATGGGCTTTGCCACCCTTGAGAATCTATTATATGTTGCCGAAGGTGGAACAAGCGTTGCTATCGCACGCATGTTCACCGCAATTCCCGGACATGCCGCTGATGGTGTTTGGATTGGGTTTTTTCTTGGTTTGCAAAAACTACATGGTTCAAAGATCTACGGCATCATTGGAATAACACTCACTGCAATCTCCCATGGTCTCTACGATTTTTTTGCACTCAATGCTGAAAAAAATGATGCGTATCTTCTTTATTGGCTTATCGTATTTGGTTTATCAATATATTTTTCCTTTAAGGCAATCAAAATACATCGTGAAGCTTCTCCTTTCAAGAACACAATCAAATGAAGATTATAAACGAATACCTACACCAAAAAATACACTAGGTCTAAACTTTGTTGTAAAGAGGTCAGCGTATCCATTATATTCATTTGCACCTTCAGGTGCTGCAAATGCGCGGTTCAAATAAAATTCGTCCTTCAACACCTTACCTTGAGTAAGGCCAATACCCCCATTTAGAGAAAGAAAAGGGAATTTTTGAAAACTTAGGCCTGCACCTAATGCCAAACTCAAAGCCCATTGATCTTTGTTTTTATTGACCCCTGAAATTCCTGCCCCAAATAACATAGAAGGCATGATAGGTTTTTCACTTAAAAAATCATAACTCAACATTGTGCCAAAGGTTAACATACCGCCTGATTGCTTTGTTTGATTGACAAGCAGTGAATCACCAGAAAACCAATCCTCATAAACCACCTGAATATTATAAGTATTCATCCCACCGATGGGATTGAAATTCTGAACAGTTAAAACCCAATATGGCGCTTTTGGTTGTGCAACTGGAATGCTTATTTTTTTAATGAAATCGACAGGATAAAATTCAGGATCATCTCCTTTGATTTCACTAAAAATAACAAAAAAATCATTGCTTGAATATTTCTCATAACGACTTTCTGTTATGGCTTTAAAAGTATGAGACAAGGAAAAATCTTCGATTTGTACGTCAAAAATATCATTACTCAAATCAACGGTTAGTATATTTCCATCCTCATCAATATAAGCTTCTTGAAAAGATTCAACTTTCTCGATAATAAATTCATAATCTGCCAATAAAACATCATCTTCTTGAAATGTTAATGAATCTCGCAGCAAAGCTAATTTATCTAACTCAGAAATCATATGATCGTATTTGCTCTGAATTTGAGAAAACTCAGCAAGTTCATTCAAACTGTCCAGATTTGCCAATATTTGCTCCTGTGTTAGGCTTTTGCTGTATTTAACCTGTACCATTTGGTCATAAGTACGATAACTATCCAAAATTTCAGTCATCTCACTGTATACATTATTAACTGATGTACCAAACATTAGTCTTTGTTCCTGTTGCAGATCAACATCTCCTCTTGAAGAAAAAACTGGCTCCGGTGGCCGCGATGCCATCGATGTCAATAATCCTAGGGCAGGCCCTCCAAAACCAGAAAAGCCGCTTAGAATGGTAGCAATGGGCGAAGCGTTTTGATCAGTTAACTCTGTTTTACTCATGTAAATTTCAGTAGAAAAAATAAATGGGTTAACGTTTACTACCTCATACACGACAATATCATTTTGCTTCAAATGTATGGATTTGACAGACTCCTCTTCTAAGTCTCCGTTCAACCAAATTTGTTTGTAGAAACTTACTTCATCAGAGAGTTTATCATATACAATCCGGTAATTTACCTGACTGAACAGAATTGAAATTGAACAGCAATAAAATATTGTAAATAAAACAAGCTTTTTCATAATCGCAATTATAATGTAATGTTAATACCAAAATAATACCCTGGTGAATAAACCCTCTGAACAACTTGATCGAAGAGCAGGGTGTTAGAATTTTCAAGGTTATCGAATAATTGATATCCGTTATTTAAAACCTGATTTTGGCAAAAGGCAAGGCCTGCACTAAAGCCTAAGAAAGGAAATTGACGGAATTTAAGCCCACCACCAAGCAAAATATTAAGTGGATTTTCATCACCAACAAATCCGATGGCCATACCCATATTTAATTGAGGAATGATATTTTTGGATGATGAAAAATTATAATTTAGATTGGTTGCGAGTGCCAATCTTGATTTGACGACAGCACCATTTTGAGTAATTTGTACAGAGTCTCCGAAACTGATTTCTCTTAACTCATAATTATTGAACCCTTTCGAAACCATCAAGTTAACAAATCCGGTTGACCAACTGAAACCACCGGGCGTTTGCACCTGTAATTCTATTGTATGACTTTGCAAGAGCCCGTCCTGGTAACCTTCATCGTCAGAAGGAATTTGAGCGTCAATATCAATAAATTCTAGACTATATTCAACCGAGCTTAAATCACTAGAAAAATCAAACTTTTCATTTGCCCATGATGCCGAATTGTATCCTAATACTGCAGCATATTCCTTTGTGAATTCAGAGGCAGCCAATTGCTCTCGCAAGTCATGAAAATGCAATGGGCTCTGCACCGATGCATCCAATTCGTTTTTTAAAAATTCATAAGAACGCTCAAGAAGCTGGTAATCAGAATTAATCAATGCAGGATCTTGTTGGATATTTAAAATTTCTCGGTCTAAAAAGGTCCTATTCTCTTGATATTCCTTGTAGTTGTTGCGCATCCCAACAGAATCCATAGCATGGATAATCTCATCTTTTGTTAGTGCTGTAGAAATCAATAAATCACTGGTTGTTTTGTATTGCTGTGCCATTTCTAATGATTCTTTCAAAACTTGATTGAATACATTTAACTTAAGCAAGGCCTCGTTTCGCAATTGCAAATCTTCAGATGGCGTTTCGCCCCTGCTAAATACAGGTGCATCAGGCTTAGAATAGTCAAGAGCACTTAATTGAGAACCTAATTCATAATTCACACCATTCAGATTTTCAAGAATACCTCCAAATCCTGATAAGGTTTTCGCACCCGGACTTATTAGTCCATGTTCAAATGGATCTCGGATATTTACCTGAAAGACAAGTGGATTGACATTGACAAGCCTAAATTTGATGACGTCACCTTTTTTAATAATCGGCTTCTTTATCTCACTAGGCTCAAAAGTGCCATGGTTGTATGAAAGTTTATAATATTTCTCTGAATTTAAAATTCGATCATATTCAATCAAATAATGATTTTGTGACCAAATATGAGTTAATTGGAAAAGGATGAAAAAAGTAAATAAAGATTTCATTTGAGTAAGTATATTGTTTAAAAATAAAGCATTCGATTAATAATTACAACTACTTGATTAATAATAACCTAATAATATCATCGGAAATAATGTGAAGCAATTCATCAATTTTTTGAATTTCGCTCTCATAAGTAAATGTTTTAAGATCTAGGCCATTCCGTAAATTGACTGTGCATTTTAGCTTAGAATCAGTATGCTCATAAATAATATTTACCCTAAGAGCATCTGCTAAGTCAACATATAGAAATGAGTTTTTGAGCTTTTTTTCTTTTGATTGAAAAATGCTAATTAATTGATTTTTTATAAATAAATCATCTGTTACCTCGTTGATATTGAGCACATTTTCAATGAAAATACTTGGTGTTTTTGCAATTTGCACATTCTGTTTCACCTCATCATTTACCACTCCTAAATTAAAACTAACCGGAATAAATTTTTCGGCATTCTGAATAGAACTGATTTTTTGCATTTCCTCTTCTGCTGCAATAAACCATTTATCAAGAACTAGAACGTGATCATTACTAAGTGCATATGGATTATTCACAATGGCACTCAATAACGAATAGGTCAAGAGCACATGTTCATATTGAGGTAATTCCATTGCTTTTTGCTTTGATGACGAGGCGGTTAAAATTGAAAATCCTGATTTACTTGCCAACTTATCAAGTTCTTTTAATCTACGGGATTCTCGTTCCGCCTCCGAAATATCTCTCGTCCCCGCAAAAATCGCCATATCTAGGTCATTTATCGCAGCTCCTGAATGACAGGAGTCTAAAATTAGAACACGTTTTCCAGCCGGAATTTTATTCATATAGTCCAATAGATCTTTCATCCTAATACCTATTGGCTGCTCCTTGGTTGCCTCAGCGGTTAGCAATAGTAATTGATTGTTATCAATTATTTCTCCATGGCCCGCAAAGAAGAGCAGAATGATATCCTCGGGCTTACTCGTCATCGAAATATATTCCAAAGTTTTAATGATATTTCCTTTATCAGGAGTTAAGCCTTTGAGTTGTGTAGTACCAATAGTCTTATTTTTATCTATTGTAAGGTTGTAAAAGAATACTCTGTTTGTATCATCAATATTGAAATATTGAATTGCCGATGTTTGCAATACTTGCTGAAGGTCGTTGGCATCTTTTGCAGCATAATTAAGTGTCAGGCTCGGATCTTTATAACTATCTATTCCAATCATGAGTGCATATAACGACGGCTTTAAGAAGCTGCTCACTTCATCAATTACTTCAATAGTTGCGCCTCTGGATGCTAATAAATTATTTTTCGTTTTGGCAACAACATTGATATGAGCTGACTGTCCATTAATTTTAAATGACTCAATTAAATTTGGATCAATCTCCAGTAGGTACGAACCCTGATGGAATTTTAATTCAGCAGGATTTTTAATTTCACGCAATACACCATTAATTTGAATTTCAATCTCGCCTATTCCACCACTTTGTGGCGTGATTTTAAAACTAGCCTTCCCATTTTTATTCTTTATTGGCACTACCTTCGGGGTAATTCCGCATATAGAAATGTCGCTTAATTTAGGTAGATGATTCAAATCTTCACCATTCAAGATGCGCTGTACCAAATTAGGGACATACATGGCGTCCTTGATTTGAGAGAGTTCCACCACTTCTAAACCGCACGTCAGATACAATTGAGAAATTGCCGCGGGGTGCCCATCAAAATGGTAATCTTTATCAAAGAACAAATACTGACCATCTTCGAGTAAGATAAATGAAAATAACTCCTGATTATTGAAATTCCGAACATGATAAAAATTTGTTTCTTCGTCCAATACGACAAATAAATTCTTGGCTAAAAAACATCCAAGAAACACCTCGTTTTGGTTGGTTTCAATATTATTCCCAACATATTTTTGATTAGATATTTGAAAGATTGCCTTTTGTTCTTGATCAATATAAAATTCATTGTGCTGGTTATTCTGAGAAATCGATTTTAATAAATGTGCCGATAGCAAATTATTATATGTTGTTTGCCAATAAATCCAGTCCAATGAATTGAAATAACTTGATGTTTTTGAGATGTAAAATTTAATAAGTTGATTTTCTCTTTGCATCTCAATTTTATGAAAATTTAGCCCAGGGCTGTACCACATTTTTACATTTTTATAATCATAAAAAAGATGGTCATTGGTTGTATTAAATAAGAATTTATCGGTTTTCTTTTCGAGGTAATCCGTTTTAAATAATGAGTCAACACTTACTAACTTGAGCTTTGAATTCAATACAACGAGTTCTTTGATTTTCATTTCGACATCGTAGGATTGTTTTTCGTCACGATAATTTTGGTAATGAATTTTCCGGCCAGGATAGTATATAAAATAACGTTCTAAGTCATGAATTGGAAAGTCAGAAAATGTTGTATTGTATTCCCCCCATGGAATATCATAGGCCGAAGTTAAAAGAAGTCTATCAGAATCAAAAGGTATTCTTCCTAAACCTATTAAAGTTACTTGATCTAGTATTTTTCCACTTTTTAATAAGGTAAATTGAAGCGTATCATCATTCAATTTCCTTATCAAACACATGTGTTTATCTAATGGCACTAATGATGAAGGCTGATAAATCGTATCCCGGTTAATCGTTGAATCATTAAGTATCAGTTTGCCACGGTAAAAAAGCGAATCATATAACACAAATTTTGTACTATCTTGCCTAATACATGTGGAATTCAGCTGCCAATTCTCGTCCCAGTTTTTAAGATTGGACTTCTTTTCTTTAAAGTACGAAGTCTGTAGATCATCAATAAAATCTGGATCTATGAATTCTGTGCTCAAGGATTTGCACTCTGCAAAAAAATCAAACTGACTTGCTTCGTTTAAATCATTAAACTCTCTCGAATTGAATGGTTCTATTAGATTATAACTTTTCTTTAATGAATCAGTCCTGATATTTGAAATTTTAAATTTAAAATCACTAGTTATTGTTAAAATTTCAGAATAATTTGAATCAATTTCAGATCTAAGCTGGATACGATTGTCTTTATTTGATAAATATTCATAGGGTTTGTCAAGTCCGTAGATATATTGCAATTCTTGCTCAAGATCGTATTGATTGTAGTCAACAGTATCAAGTGCGCAAATAGTTGTATCGATGTGTGTAAGCAGAAAAGATTGTTTTTCTATGACTCCTTTCAGGATAAGCGAATCAATCGATTGATTCGGTTTATTTTTTTTTATTCTCGCTTCAAAGAGAAGTTCATCTTCAGTATCAACGAGCTTTGTAAATGAAGGTAGGTGAAAACTTTTAAAAACGTTGATTTCCTTGGTTATTGAAAAAGTGCTGTCCCATAAAAGCAGACGTTTATCATTGCCAAAGGATATAAACCCGCCATCTGAATGATGTTCAAACCCATTAATCGCATATTGATGACAGGGGATTGCCGTTTGAAAAGTATTAAATTTTAAATCATAAGGGTAAAAAGATCTAGGCACACTACCTGATAGGACTTCCTCCTTTTCTAAAATAATTTTATGCTCATTGATAAGAAAAACCTTCTTGACACCAAAGTCAAATTCTATTTGCCTCAATTGTACAACTTGATTGGGGTTATAAACAAAAATTTGACTCGATTCTTTGTCTGATTTTAAAAGAAAAACACTTGTGTTGTCAAATGACCCAGACTGATTTGCATTGGTACTCCACTTTACCAAATTCCATATATTTATGGGATATTCAGCTACAAATTGAAATTTATTCAAATCATAAAAAGCAACAGAATCCTTATTGCCAATAAGAAATAACGGAGTATTGTCAATATGGTGTAAATGTCCGTGATGAAGTTTCGAAAGGGTATCGAAAGTATCGTGTTCGAAGTTTACCCGAATAAAAACATCTTTTGCATTAAAAAGTAAGGTATGAGTTGAGGGGTCTTCAAAAATCAAATGATCAAATTGATCTTCGCCATTAATTTCTATACGAAATACTTCTTTTTTGGACCAAGTATCCCAAACAAGTAGTATAGATTTAGGATTGGTTCCATTGATAGTGATAGTTTCAGTTGTAAATAAAAAATTTGGATCCGATGATGGATGCTTATTTACATTGTAATGATTTGTATGGCCTACGGGCACCACCAAGCGTGGCTCGGTTTGAGCGAAAATATCTCCAAAGGAGAATAAAATGATTATGGCTAATACAAGTTGTTTCATTTGTTGTAAGTTACGGCCCCTAATTCACCCCCCAATCAATCTCCATGGTTTCTTGGCGCGAGGTGGGTTTTTGTTTACCGCCAGTAATTTCCTCTACGCGTTTCTCTGCGTATTGTTTTAAAGCATTCACTTTGAGTTCTTTGCCTTCATTTTGCTTTAAGCACTCCAAGATGCTATAAGTAAATGCGCCGTTTTCGATGGTTTTCCCATTCACGCTGATGGCTTCCAACGCACTTTCCTGGCCGCCCGCTGCGGATATGATCACCGAGCCGGTATTGTTGCGCACATTCACAAAAAGTTCGTTCATTTTCTTGAAGTTGCTTTTATTTTCTTCCTCGAGTTGAATGATGACACCCTTGGTTTTGTTCTTATATTCAGCCAATTCAAAAGTTTCTTTTTGGGTTTCTGCTTGAGCCAATTCCTTTTTTAATAATTCCGTTTTGTCGTTTTCACCGCTATTGCAGGCATCGAGCAAGAGCAGCTTTTGACGCGCAGGAATGCCGTCCAATAAACTTTCGAGTTCTTCGTACTTCAAACCTCGCAATTTTGGATTTTTGAAATCGACGTCGTGCATCGCGAGATAGAAATTAAGACTGTCGTCTAATAAGCCGTGCGAACTGCAAGAGATAATCACTTTGTCGTTTACCGTTGTATTGTTCAGGTACGACTTCAAGGCCAGGATATTTTCTCTGGTGACTTGTTGGTTCGTTAACAACAGCGTATCGGTGTTTGAATTTTCTGTTGAAAAAGATTTAGCAAGATCCCTTACATCCTTTACGCAATATTTCAGGTTGTAGGCAGATTGTGCAAACTCATTTACACCGATTCCGATATAATAGGTTTTGGCCTGAAGTTCTTCTTGAGGCGTGTAATTCACATAGGTAGGATACTTAAAATTCTCCAAACCTAGTTCGTTCATCACGGATACTTGAATTTTGTTATCGCCGACACTCAATGGAACGCTGATGGTTGTATCCCATACTTGTTTGTTCAAATGCGCAATAGAGATGCCTACAGATCTATAAAGCGGCACTTCATTGACAAACACGTTGAACCTGCGAAGGGGGTATTTTGCATCATTGGCACTTACCCTAATTTCAAGCTCTCCATTGTTGTTTTCGTAAGCAATGTCATCTGCACCAACAATCTCCGCACTCGGTACAGCAATTTCTCCCTTGCCTAACTTCTCTTTATCCAAGCCTAAACGATCGATGCGTTTTTCCCAATATTTGCGGTATTCTTCTATCATGCCGCGGTCGTCATTTCCGAAGTACCTCCAAATACTATCCAAGACAATATCCGGACGGTTGTAAACCGGATCTAACTGCTCGAAGCCGATGACTTTTAAACTTGGCGTGACGTAATGCAGCATCTTGCTTGCGTCCTTAGAGCACATGTAGTAAGGAGAGTTGGGGAGTTTGACGAGCCAGTTGTTGTTTTCGAGCTGGATGCGTTCGTAGATGGGGTGGCCAGTGGCTACATCCCAAAGGATGGTTTTATGGTCTTCGCTCACAGTCAAGACATGGCTTCCATCTGGGCAAACCGCTGCCTCACAAATATAACTCGTATGACCACCCTCTAAAACCATTAATTTGACACCACTTTTCGTATCCCATATTTGAGCTGAATGTGAATCTATTCGTCCATATGAAGTGAGAAAAGTTTTGTTGCCCGGAAAAAATGCCAAAAAACCATAATGAAGGTAATGCTCGATTTTATATTTGAACACACCATAGTCGCTTTTAACCTTGTATTCGTGGTACTTTTTTTTCCATGGCACTGTATAAGAAAGCATCGTAGATATGTCAACTAATTCATATGAATTTCTATGTCGCTGTGCAATGTGATAAGCATCAAGTTGCGATGGATAATATTTGCTTTTTGTTCTGTCAGTAATTGAATTTGGCAATTCGATTAAACTATTCTCTTTCGTAGAAAGATGATACACTCTGTATATACCCATGGTATCTTGAACTAATAATTTACCGCTTGTTGAGAAAGTATTCAAATGATCATATCTAAAGTCGTAATCATAGCCCAGAAATGACTGAATGTTAATTCCATACTCTAGCCACCAAAGATGCCAAATGGTTTTCGGATTTGAATAATCATTGTTCAAGTAATGTTTCGAAATGGTTACTGCATATTTTCCGTCGGAACTTATTGCAGCATTTTCAACACTTGGGTAATTCCATAGTCCATCATCATAAAATGAATGATCTAAATCCATCAATTTTTCTCCTGTAAAAACATCCCAAATTATTGCTGTTGCATCATAACTTGTTGTAACTATCTTTTTTGAATCCGGACTAAAAACAGCAGAATTAATTGAAGCAAGATGACCTACTAAATTAGAAACAAGCTTGCCTGTTTCCACATTAAATATTTTGCAGGAATTATTTTTATACGTTAATACTACATATTTTCCATCCGGACTTATATTCTGTCCATCTATCGTTGGATAAAAATTGGTATCTATAAAGGACTGATATGAACCACTCAAATTTTCATTGAACATATAAAAACCATCATTTGCTAAAGAAAGAGCAATTTTGTTTTCAATCGTATAGCTTACATTTCTATAAAAATCACTTGAATAATTCCCAATTGCATATCCATTAAATTCCTTTTCTGTGCATGTAGAGTTTAAATTATACATGCAAATTTTATCTCCAGTATTCAAGATTAATTTATCCCGGTTTGGACTAATCGCAAGAACTTTTCCCGGCAATAAAATAGCTTCATTTTTTTGAAAATCGATTAGCTTACTTATTCCGACATATTCTTGGTAAAGAAAAAAGCTCTTGTTAACATATTTTACGAAAGCCCAATAACCAGTTCCAATATTTGATAGATTTATTTCCCTATTTCGCATTTTTAAGGGGAAAATACTCACACTTCCATCACTACAAAGCGCAATTACTGAATCCTTAAATAGGTCAATACTTAATATGTAATTATTTTTTTCCACTGTGAATAAGGTTTCAGGTTCTTTTGTTTGGATATCCCAAACCTTCGCAGAACCATCTTTACTTGAGGAAACGATGGATTTGCCATTAGAAGAAAAATATGCATTTTCAACCATATCCGTATGCCCCAACAAATCAAAATATTTATTTCTTTTTTCTAAATCCCAAACTCGAATTTTATTATCAGATTGTTTTTTATCCGAAGGGAAATTAAGGAAACCAACTAGATATTTACCATCTGCGCTAAACATGACTTTCAAACAATTGTAATCAATGCGCTTCTCCTTGAAATGAAATGGCAATCTTTTTTGATGACCGTTTTCAACATTCCAAATTATCACTTCATTCCAATATGTCGATATAACATAATTCCCATCATTGCTAAACATAATTTGGTCGCCGCTTACCTTCCTTAAAATTCTAATTTGTTTTCCGGTTTGAACATCCCAAATGCGAGCAGTGTGGTCATTAAAACTCACCGATGCTACTAATTTGCCATCAGGGCTGAATGCCGCGTTATTAATGAAATGTTTATGCCCATTTAATGATTGAACCTCTTTACCTGAAGTTGCTTCATAGATAACAATTGCCGTATCTAAAATCGAAAGAAATAATTTTCCATCTGGACTAAACCTTGCTACTTTAATATCCTGGATATTTCTCACCGGCAGCACCAACCTCAAGCTGTCCATGCTTTGCTGCGCATGGGTTTGTAGGACGATTGTAATGAATAGTAAAACTGAGAATAGTTTTTTCATTGAAAATCAACATTAAAGTTGATTCAATTTAGTGCTTATTTTATGATTAAAAAAATCTAAACTATCTTTAGGCAAAGTATAATTTAATGAAAGCCAAAATTCTGCGATTCCTGATTTATTTGAGTTTCTCTTTGCTCTCCATTTACCTTGTAGAACACTTGTTATTAAGTCAGCGGTTCATGCAAATATTCAACATAAATGAGCATGTAACTTCTGATATATATTTCAATGATTTGTATTATTACAAATACGATGAAGACCACGCCTCTGATTTCATGAAAAAACAAAAAGAGGTCGTCTTGGTAAATACCCAAGATATTGGCATTAATGAACGCTACAAATACAATGAGCTCCTCACAAGATTATTGAAATACAATCCAAAATGTATTGGTGTTGATGTGACATTCAACAAAAATAAAGCCGATGAATTAAAGGATTTTCATAGAAATAAAAAAATAGTTTTTGCCCAAGGTGCTGCCAATGATATTCAATATCCCAATGTTGGTAATGCCGAATTTCCAAAAGTTCATGAGCACAATCAACGAACCATTCGTTTTTATAGTAATTCAACTGAGAGCTTTGCATACAAACTTGCCCATATTGCATACCCAACTAAAAATTTAAAGATTGGCCCTGAAAACGAGTTTTTAATCCATTTTAATTCGATAAACAATGGAATATCACATATTAGGAAGGATTATGAAGATAAACTCAACTACCCCAAAAATTTCCATTACATGAATTCTCAAGAATTGGTAGAGGATTCACTTGAAATATTTAAAGAAGGTATAGAAAATAAAATTGTAATCATTGGCTATTTAGGTGATCAAGACCATTTTGGTGCAAAATATGATATTGAAGATAAATTTAGGATTCCTGCAGATACAAAACATCTCATCAACAAAGAGCCTGTAATGAACGGAGCGGTAATCCATGCCGTTGCTATTTCTAATATGTTGAACCCTAGCGAGCAATTTACAGTAATACCTGACTTTTGGATTAGACTTTTCCAATTGTTGATTTGTTGTGTATTTTTGGTTTTATTACTTTTCTATCAATTCGGAAAACTATTAAATCGATTTTTACTCTTTGCTCTCAGCATACCATTACTTTTTCTGGTTTTGTTTTTAATGGATCATTTGATATTTGTCAAATTAGGCGGTACACTTTTTGCACTATTAATTATTGAAGAAATGTTCGAAATACTAGAACCTTTCGAGCACAAGTATTTTCCAAAACTCATGCAACATGAAAAAAAATAGTCTATTTACATTCCTTCTGCTAATTAGTTTTTTATCCTTTGGACAATCTTTAGAAATCTCCGTCAAGAAAGGCGTTGTGACTGTCAATAATTCAAAACGCACACCAAATCACCTGCCTTTAACGCTTTCTAAAGATGCCAAAATATCGTCTGCAGAAAGTGCCATACTCATTGCTCACAAAGGCACTAAGTATGCCAAAATTTATTGCCCTTGTGAGAATCTTACTTATAGTGCTGTCTTGAGCAAAGTCAATCAACAAGCAATTCAAGGCAGTTCATACTCACATGTTGTTTTTAGTAAGCCTATTGAATCAGAGCAAGGTGTTCAAAAAGGATCTTCTTCAAGAGGAGGAGGAGAAACTGAAACATACGAGTTCAATACCGTAGATAGTGCCTTCATATACAACCAAGATTATAACATTTGGTGGAAATTTCCAAACCCATTAAATTATCTTGAAGCACCTGTCATTGTGGATATGTCTGGAAATGTTGTTGCCCATATAGGCACTGAAAATTCTTTTAATACTAGCACCCTGAGCCCAGGATGGTATGTTTTGAAATTTAAAGCAGAAACACGTTTAGAAGACCATAAAGCAAACCTAACGATTGCCAATCCCTTTAAAATTTTAGATGTTTCAGAAAAGGCAGATATTGCCTCACTCATCTCCGCCATAGAAATGCAAACCAAAGAGTTTGGCGACGATATTTTTGAAATTTATTTAGAAGATTTCTTGTTATCCAATAGAATCGTAGGCTATTAATCTAGCTTTTCTGATAGTCAACGATGTAGAAAAGGTTCATTAATTTTTTAACCTACACTTTTCTGCGCGTTGATCAATGCGTTCTATTTCTTTTTCAATTGAATCGGTAATGCGCTTGACCATCTCCTCCTCGGCAAGGCCTTTCATTGGGTCTTCCTTATCATCTATTGATATTAAAATCAAATTGTAATAAAAACGTTGAATAAGTTTTTCTCTTAAAAATCAATTACTCCTAAATATAATTTCAAGTATTTTTTCTATTAGCTTTTCAGGATTTTCAGCTGAAATTGAATACTCTTTTAATTGTACACCAAAACGAATTTTTAACTCCATTGAAATAATTCCATCTTCAATTTGATATCCACCGCTAATTTTATAAGCGTCCGAGAATGATCGTTTATCGACAAAAACAAAATTTAATTCATTGTTGTATGCCGTTAATTCCGCTAACTTTTTGTCTAACAGCTCGGAAAGATTTAAAATATCTTCAAATTGATTAATATCTTGAAAATTGGAGCGAACATACATTTTTTTAGGGTTAGGTAGCGGAATCAATTGTTGATCGGCGTTGGTTAAAATACCAATATCAAAAGACCCGTTTTTAGGAAGTAGCATTTGTGGAACTTGAATACCTCCAATTCCTTCAGCCAATTGGGGCACAGCTTCTCTTGAATAATTAAACAAATATGCAACATCAAGAAACTCATCCTGTTTTAGTGCTGCTCCCTTCATACCTTGCAACAGAGAATAAGTTAAGATGCCATGCCCAAATTGCGATGATTCATAACTATAGGCGTCAGCAGCACATCCCGACAAAATAAACATCCCAGTTCTATCTTTCATTCTATCTATTGCTTTTCTCTGAGAAGGCTCAATATCTCTAGAAGATATTAGGTTTTCCACAGCTTTACCCGAGCCACATGCATCTATAATCATTACTTGTTTTAGAGCAGGAATCCTATTTATCCAATCAACCCATTCTTGAGTAGATATTGTAGTAGATTGTAAAATTTGTTGGTCGCGATATGCATCGCCACTTGCTGACTTAGCATCAGACGTTAAAAAATAAAACTCGCCGTTAGTATTTATTCCATGGCCCGCAATGTAAAGAACTAATATATCTTCACTTTTAGCCTTTTTAGCTATTTCATCAAATACTTTTTTGATATTTTCCTTAGTTGGTGTTGAAGTTGAGTCGGAAGTAATGGTATATATACAATATCTATCGGGGAATAAGTTTTGTGCACCCAATTCTAGCGCATTTGAAATAGCATGTGCATCAGCATTAGGAAATTTTAAGTTTATATTCGCATTCGCAAAATCAGAAACGCCGATAACTAATGCATACAAATTAGGCTGAGCTGTGGCTGTTTCTTGATTAATCAAAGAAACTTGCACTCCCCTACTCGCGATTCCATTTTCTGAATAGGCAACGACCTCTATTATATTTTCACCATTTTTTAAAAATGGATGGTTTTCGACATTTAAAATTAACTCTTGTTCAACAGCATTGGCATCAAAGTCTCCTCCCCGAGCATCCTTTGCTATCTCCTTGCCATTTAATAATATCTTTACCTCTCCATAACCACCGTCTCGCTTTTTTAATTCAATATTAATTTTTGAATTATCGATTTTACTTAATTTGACTTCCGGATATAATTTCAAATTATTCATTGAACCAACATCCGGCAAACTCTGATTTAACATTACCTTCTGCCATAATCCTGGCAACCAATAACGATCTTTTAACTGCGAAAAATCAATAATCTCTTCTCCTTTAATCCAATACATCATTTCCATTGCAGATTCAGACGCATCAAACAAACCAGACGGGTGAATATGAACCCATTTATTTGGATCTCCGTTAAAATAATAGGATCGAATTAATTCTATTCCTTTAAAAAGATCCCAGATACCAATACTTCCGTCCTCATAAGACACAATAATGATTTGATTATTCGGGTGAAAATCAATTTCAACTACTGGACTTGAACATATTAATAAATTCAAACAAACTCCAGTATAAGCATCCCAAACTCTTATAGTTTTATCAATTGAAGAGGTAAATATTTGCTTAGAATCTGGTGAATATTTAACGAAGATTACTCCTAATTCATGCCCTTTCAATGTAGTGATATAACGCCCCCGAGCTTTCCATATTTTGACTGATCCGTCATTTGAACCAGTCACTAAAAAATGCTTATTTGGACTTAAATCAATACAGGACACACCTTCATGCCTAAAAACTGCTGTTTTAGATCGAACCATTGAATTTGTTGTTCTATAATCTCTTTCTTCCACAAAACGGGAACTAACGTCTGCCATCTTGAATAACTCCCATGGATGGGTATAGGCCCAAAAAACAGCTCTTGGAAGGTTGAACTCAATTTGTATTTTTCGAATGTCTTGAAGATTGCCTCCAATTTTTCGAGTTGTTGTTATCGGCCCTCTGGTAATCCATAATTTTTGATGAATAAACCCTGCTCCACGAAAGTATTTATTAGCAGTAAAGGATGTAATTTTTTTCAATGAATCCCGCGAATAAATTGCAATTTCCTCAAATGAATTGAATAATATTAAAGATTCATTTATATCGATTTCAGATACATTATCTAAACTAAACTGATTCTTAATAGTACCAGTTAAATAATCAATCAATAAAACCTTATCTCCTCCGGTAGTCGTCAAAAAACAAGTACGCCCATCCTTTTCCAAGAATCTATTACTTCTGACATCGCCATTATGCGGCTTTAAAGAAATTAAGGTATTTGTATCAACTAATGAATGTATTTTTACAAAATTTGTGTCAAGCGAAAATGACACTATTTTTGAAGCATCAGGATTTATTATTAAATTTTGTAATACTGTTCTTTCAAATAATTGGTTTATCAAAACACCATTAAAACTATTCCATATATTGAAAGTGCTATCACTGCAAGTGACAATATATTTCCTTTGATTAGAGCTAATATTACTTGGCCAAGGAAGTTCATACCCACATGTTCGAAGTTCATTTTTAATAAATAAAGCCTGATCCCAATCTAAAAAATATTTTAGTTTATTTTTAATATCAAAACCATAATTTGGGAATTCCTTAATTATACTATCCTTATGAAAATCTATTAGATAAGCGCTTTGATTCGAACACAATGTAAAAATTCTTGAATCTTCGGCATAGAATTTTGCAGTTAAAACTTTTCCTTCAGGGCTTTTTATTGATCTAATAATTCTACCTGTCTGTACATCCCATACATGCATCGAATCATTCAAAGATGTTATGAGCATTTTTCCATCTTCACTAAATAGGGAATTACTTGAATTTGAATTTTTTACTTCAAAAACTAGAGAATCATAATAACCACTCCTCAACTGAATCTTGTAATCGTTAGACAAACAAACATAGCTGCTATCTTGGTTAAACTCTACCCTATTAAAACCCTTTATCCGCTTAACAAGCTTTCCGGAATGTATATCAAATATCTTGACTGCCTTTTTATTGGCTATCGATAAACTCAAGTTATTTGAACTAAAAATCGGACTTTTTTCATAATGCATTTTAAACTCTTCTCTGTATGAAATGCCATTTTCAAACCTTTTACGCCATTTTAACGGATCTAAAAACCATATAGATGGATTTGTGATTATAAAATCAATTTTGTTCTGTTGGATATCCCAAAGCGCAAGCCTATTGTAATTGTAAGTCGTCAGAATATATTTGTCATCAGGGCTAAACTTGAAAAAAGTCACTGGAGATTTAGTTTGAAGTTCTTGTACAAAGAATCCAGTGTTTTTATCCCATAAAATAACTTTACCATCACAAGAACGTGTTGCTATGTACAAGCCGTTGTTGCTAAAAATTGCCTCGTGTGCACAACTGTTATGGCCATACAGTTGAAAGTAGTTTTTGCCTGTTTCAACATTCCAACAATAGGTATCATTATAATTTGAAGATGTTAAAACATATTTTCCGTCGTTACTGAAATTGGCAGATAAAATGGAAGACCATCCATAATGACCTTTTGGTAATCCAAGTTTTAATTCTTGTGCATTACAACAGATTTCGAAACACAGGAGTAAAATAAGTACTTTACAAAATAATCTCATTTAATATTGTTTTCTACCTCACCAACACAAAGCCCGCCCATTTATCTGGTTCGGTTGGGTATCTATTTCGCATTTCTTTTTGGGCTTTCTCGAAGGAAATAACAGGGTTAAGCGTTTGAGCCAGATCGGTGTAGAAAAGGGTCATTAGTTCCATGGTTTCTTTGTCCGGGACAGACCATAATGAAACAATGATTTGTTCTACACCAGCAAGCTTAAAGCCTCGCTTGAGGCCAAAAGTTCCTTCCGAGCCTTCAATTTTACCGAGACCGGTTTCGCAGGCGGAGAGGACAACGAGTTTGGTTTTTTTTAAATTGAGCTGTGAAACTTCTAAGGCGGTTAGAATACCGTTTTGCTCGGCACCGAGTTTAGAGAGCGTATCGCTCCCCGTCCAGGCCCAGTTGCCACCGGCAAGTATGAGGCCGCTGCGCACCATCGGGTTGGTAGCATATCTGTAACTATATCTGAAACTATTAGATTTGAGGGTGGTGTCTTTAAAATTGTATGCTGGAAAGGCATAGCCGTGAGTAGCAAAATGTAATATACCAATGGCATCTTTTCCTTCCAATTTAATAATAGCCTCTTCAGTTGCAGCGTTGCCTTCCATTAGTATTGTTTGCCATGAAGCCAGTGAGGCTCTGTCATTAATTTGTTCCACTTCTATTTTTGTGCCCTCCAAGTAAGGTAACTTACCTGAAAAAGATTCACTACTTCTGGATTGATTTTTAGTTGTTTTGGTAGCTTTTGAGATTGTTTTATCTCCAGGTAAGTAATCATAATTTACTCCTCCAATCATTGCCAAACTTGCCGGTAATTGCTCTTTTGCTTTTTGTTTTAACCCCATTGCTAAATATCGAGTCGAAGTCAGCTGATGAAGCGTATGTTTATCGATCAAATAACTAGTATTTGGTTCAGTTAAGAGCTGTTCCTCTTCAATTACTGCTCCTCGTTTATTTGTTTTAACTGCAAGCAATTCATCTGCAGATTTTTGAGGCGCATAAAGTGCGTGAAAAGGAATATTATACAATTCACCAATAGGGGCATAATAGATGGTCTGGACATCGTTTAGATAAACTTCTAGAGGTCGCCATACCAATGAATAGTACGAACTATAACCTAATTTCGGCTTAATGTATTGAAGATCCATTTCATTACAAAGTGTCACTAAAATGGGATTTTTATCACCTTTTTTGAGAATCAATGCATTGTAATAATATATCGAATCATGAGCATTATAAAAGCGCACAAATTCAATTGCTGCTTCGCCCTGAACTAGATTTTGCTGCACTTGGTTCCATGTAATAGAAAGATTTTTCTTTTTTTCAAGATACTCAGGATTAAGTCGAATAAAGTTATTTTCTAATTCGGCATACTCTCGATTCAATTGAGACAACTTTTCTTTATCATAAATTCCATCAGATTTCATTTTAGCTATAAGTCGCCCCCTAGAATCCATCTCTTCTTTTATCTCAATTAATTCTCGATAATAATTGTTCTCGTTTAATTTATTCTCGAGTAAAAAACTTTTTGAAGCCAACGTCAAGTTAAAGTAATCTGCCGAAATTGATTCTTGAAATTTGTATGTATTCATGTAATAATCAGCAACATAATCAAAAAATGCAGCTTCTTTTTTCCAAAAGATTTCTTTTTCTTCTTCCTTAAGCCAAGAAAAAGTATTGATTAACTCTTTTTGTTTCTCTAATACTAGTGATTGAATTAATTCATTAGCATGTGAAAAGTTTTTCGCAATTGTATCTAGTTCAATAAGTGATTTAGTGATTTCCACATTTAGGGTAGTGTTTGAACCTTGCATACTGTCACATATTGCTTTAGCCTTACTCAAATAATAATAGGACTGTTGGTAATCTTTTTTTTCTTTATAAACATTACCAAGATTCCGATAACTTTTAGCAACATTTTGGTTTAGTTCTCCAAATTGTATTTGTCTAATAATTAAAGCACTATCAAATAATTCAATGGCATCGTCAAAACGCTGTTGTTTTAAGTAACACCTTCCCAAGTCATTCAAACTTTTTGCATAATCAGGGTGATTCAAACCAAAAATCTCTAACCGTAAATCAATAGCCTTTTGATAATATTCATTGGCTAATTGATAGTTTTCACTTTTTGTATAATACTCGCCATAGTCATTAAATAAACTAGCAAGTTCCGATTTATTGTATGATCGAATTTTTAACTTGTCGTCCCTTTTGATCAACCATAAATATGCTTGTTTCAGGCTATCTTGTGAAACATATAAATCATAAATTTTTTTTTCAATTCCAATCAAATCTGGATGCAAACCGCCACAAATTTTTAATAGTAAGGAATCTACCAATAAAAGTCCCTGCTCAGCAGAAGCAGCATCTCCAATGCTACTTGCCAAATCAGTTAAAGACGTTAAAACTCTCAAATATTCTGGATGTGAATGATCATAAAATTGGTCTAAAATGGATTGAGAATTAACTAAAGCCTCAAAGGATTTTTTAAATTGAAAATTATCATTGTAAAACACCCCGATTTTATGAAGAATACTTGAATAGCGTAACGAGATTTCACCCACTTGGCTTGATGTCAAAGAGAGACATTTTTGATACGCTTGTTCCGCCGCTTGAATTTTACCAAGTTCTTCATAAAATTGTGCCAAGCTAAGCAAGGAGTTACAATATTCAAGAGATGATTCACCCTTTGATTTTTTTATAATTTCAAGAGACTGTAAAAAATAATTTTCTGCTTTGGAATATTGACCTAGTTTTTCGTACAGACCTGCTAGATTATTCAAACCGAAACTATAGTTCTCATGTTCCTTACCATATATTTTCTCTATAATCTCAAGACATTTAATGTAGTGCTCTTCGGCTTCCTTATAGCGATCTGTATGTTTATACAAAATGCCCAAGCTATTCAAACTAAAAGCATAATTTGAGGATAATTCACCATTAGCCTCCTTATAAATCTCAGATGATTTGATGTAACATTCCTCAGATTTAGAATAATTACCTATTGTTTTATAGAAAGATGCCACTGTTTTTAAGCTCTTGGCATACATTTCGCTTTTTTCACCCTTTGAATTCTTTTTAATCTCTAATGATTCAAGGTAGTAACTTTCTGCCTTAGCAAATTGACCCAGTGCTTCATAGAGACCAGCCAGATTATTCAGTCCAAAACTATAGTTCTCATGTTCCTTGCCATATATTTTCTCTATAATTTCAAGGCATTTAATATAGTGCTCTTCAGCTTCAAAAAAGCGATCTGTTTTTTTGTACAAAATGCCTAGGCTATTCAAACTAAAAGCATAATTAGAGGATAAGTCACCATTGACTTCCTTGTATATATCAGATGATTTAACATAATATTGCTCAGATGCAGAATAATTACCCATCGCTCGATAAAAGTTGCAATATTTTTTAAACCCTGAGCATATAATTCACTTTTTTCACTTTTCGATTTTTTTATAATTTCAAGAGACTGTAAAAAATAATTTTCTGCTTTGGAATATTGACCTAGTTCTTCGAAGAGACCTGCAAGATTATTCAAACCAAAACTATAATTCTCATGTTCCTGGCCATATATTTTCTCTATAATTTCAAGGTATTTAAAATAGTACTCTTCCGCTTCTTTATAGCGATCGATATGTTCAAATAAAATACCTAGGCTATTCAAACTAAATGCATAATTAGAGGATAAGTCACCATTGACTTCCTTGTATATATCAGATGATTTGATGTAAAATTCCTCAGATTTAGAATAATTACCCATCGTTTTATAGAAAGTTGCGACTGTGTTTAAACTCTGGGCATACAATTCACTTTTTTCACCTTTTGAATTCTTTTTAATTGCTAATGATTCAAGGTAATAACTTTCAGCCTTGTCGTATTGACCTTGGACTTCGTAGAGACCAGCCAGATTATTCAGTCCAAAACTATAGTTTTCATGTTCCTTGCCATATATTTTCTCTATGACCTCTAGGTAATTAGTAAAGTGCGCTTCAGATTCTTTAAAGCGGTCGGTATGTTTATACAATATACCTAAACTATTCAAACTAAAAGCATAATTTGATGAAAGTTCACTATCGATCTCCTTATAGATCTCAGATGATTTTATATAATATTGCTCAGATGCAGAATAATTACCAATCGTTTTATAGAAAGATGCGACTATTTTTAAACTCTTGGCATACAATTCGCTATTTTCACCTTTTGATTTTTTTATGATTTCCTGAGAATTAAGGTAATAACTCTCTGCTTTGGAATATTGGCCTAGTTCTTCGTAAAGACTCGCAAGATTATTCAATTCAAGAGCATATTTTTCATGTTCCTTACCATATTTTTTCTCTATTATCTCAAGACATTTAATATAGTGCTCTTCAGCTTCTTTATAGCGATCGGTATGTTTGTACAAAATCCCCAAGCTATTCAAACTAAATGCATAACTTGAGGATATTTCACCATTTATCTCCTTATATATCTCCGATGATTTGATGTAATACTGCTCAGATTTGGAATAATTACCCATCGTTTTATAGAAAGATGCCACTGTTTTTAGGCCCTTGGCATACATTTCACTTTTTTCACCTTTCAATTTCTTTTTAATCTCTAATGATTCGAGGTAATAATTTTCCGCCTTAACGTATTGACCTAGTTCTTCATAGAGACCAGCTAGATTATTCAATGCGAAACTATAGTTCTCATTTTCCTTTCCATTTGTTTTTTCAATTATCTCAAGGTATTTTTTAAAGTGATCTTCAGCTTCCAAATAGCGATTTGTTTTTTTATACAATATGCCCAAGCTATTTAAACTGCTTGCATAGGTGGAAGATAATTCACCATTAATTTCCTTATACGTGTCGGATGATATTTTGAAGTTGTATTCTGCCTTTCTGTAGTCGTTATTTTCAAAATAATACTTTCCAATATTTCCATAACATGATGCAGCGTCGATAGAATTTGTACGATTCTGTTGCTCAAGTGTTTGCAATGATTTTTCATAAGAAAAAAGTGTAGAATCTAATATTTCTAAGTCATAAAAACAATTCCCTATATACCTCCAACTCACCGCATACCAAATACTTGTATCCGATTGTTCTTTTAAGGCAAGTGAATTCATTTTACGCGCAATAAAGAGGGCGCTATCCTGTTGGTCTGCTTTGCGGTAATCGAGGAATTGTTGTTTGAGGGCAGCGAAATCCGTTTGAGCAGAAATATGAGACCAAGACAAGAAAATAAAACCAATGACAACACTAACCTTCATATCAATATATTCGTTTAATTGTTTACATAGAGGTTCATCATGTTTAAAACTTCAATTTTATCTCCGAGAAAATTCAAATGAAAATTATTGGTTCTGGTTTCTAGCTTTATAGAATATCCAATTACAGTAAATCCAAGAGAATATCTAATCATAGAAGATGCCTCTATAATTATAGGTGCACTATTAAATAATCTTGAAAGTCCGATGGGCGTGAATACAATTTTGTCTTCGTAAAAATGAAATTCACCAGCGGTTTTTTTTGAAAGAAAACCAGTTTTGAGATCACCTTTCTTGAGTAATAATATTTGCTGACTCATTGTAATTAATTTAATGTTTGGAGGATTCAATATATGCTAACCAATAGGCTGCAGTTTGCCTATTAGCAAACTTTAAAAAGTGAATTTGTTGCAATTCAGTTGCATCACCTTTGAAATCATAAATTTTTCCTTTTTTAATGTAAGAAACCTCGTAATATGAGCCATCATCAGCATTTCTTTCTAAAATTTGCTTTCCAGTGTAGGGATCGATAAGAGCCCCTTCTGTCCAATTGATATTGTCTTTGTCAGAGTAATTTAAGGAGATACCACTAGATTTGGAATTAGAGGCACATAACTGAATTTCTTCACCACGTGTGGCTATATTTGGGCAACTCAAGTTCTGAAGTTGATAATAAGTTCCTTTAGTAGGTTCTTCTCGGTAAAATGGTTTCTTTTCAGGGCAATCTGAAGATTCGATACCGGTAAAATTAAATTTGTCTCTACTCATGCAACGATCAGTTCCCAATACATCATACCAATCTACCGGTGTATCCCCGTTCCATGCTGTGGCCATCCAGTAGAAGTCATTAGAGCTTCGCTCCGATATATCCAAATCGATGCTCGACCCACTTTCCACTGCATACCAACCAATGGTCCGAACCTCTTCGGCAATGCGCTGAGATAAAGCTACGTAGACTTTTAATGAACAATTATTTTGAACTCTGAAATAAGAGGCATTCACTTCGGTATTGGTAATTTCATTGCGGTCCTCTAAAACATAGCCCTCGCGAGGGGAAAGGGCATAAACGTATTCGACAACCTTGAAGAAATCATCATACTTGATCCAGAAATAACCATTTTCACTCCAAAGATTGCCCCAAGAATTTTGAATCTTAAACGCACCACCGTTTTTATTGTCATCGTAGGCAATCACACACATGGCATGCCCGCCATCTTGGGCACCTGAGTAATAGCCATTCCAGACGCCATTCTCGTGATTTTTTACTTTGCCCCAATCGTCTTCGTAAAAATTTGCAGCAATCACAACCGGGTTTTTTGAAAATAATGCCTTTTTTATTTCCAAAATACTTTTATTGAGGTATCGCCACTGAAATAATTTATCATTATAATAGACATTTGCAGATTGAAAATCACAGACCTCTGGTTTTCGGCCAACCCCATAATTCTTAATCATCTCTAAAGCCACGCTAATACGTGCTCCATAGCTGCACGGAGGTTCAGATTCTGAAGCTTTGATCCTATTGTGCAAATCTAAAGCGGAAAAAGGTTCTAAATACTTATTTCCAGTTTCAATTCTCCTGATTATTGTAAATGCACAATACGCCGAAGCCCAAGAAACACACGAACCCAACTGCCCTTGATTGCCGACTGGTGGGGCATAAGATTCTAAGGAATAAGAAGATGGCAAGGGTGCTCTTATTCCACTGTAATCTTTGAATTGAACCATGTTCGTGTCAATGATTTCAGAGACCAAACCTCGGCCATACTGCGCTCTACTAGAAAAAACAAGAAGGGCAAATAAGAAAGTTAGACTACTTTTATTCATTCCACCAAATAAATAATTAAGGTTTTTTTATTTCGAAAATTAATGACATCACAGCGACATTATTTAATTCATCTGCTTTCATCCCCCTGGTTCCAGATGCTTGAGCATCTACAAACTCAAGCAAGGGGCTACTTCCGCCACCTCTTGTTAGCATACTACCATTTTTTTCCAATGAGGATAAATCAATGGGTTGTTCTGTAAAGATAAATTTAAATTGTTCAAGGCCATAGGGTTTCTCTACACCAGTTGGAATTGCAAATTCCTTGTTTGGGGGTAACAA
>Ga0102815_10000440_pt1 | contig 28408 bp, 17 predicted proteins | sample ColrivemetaGS759_FD_79113 | JGI IMG/M metagenome (GOLD analysis project Ga0102815, IMG submission 79113) | Estuarine microbial communities from the Columbia River estuary - Ebb tide ETM metaG S.759 | ecosystem: Environmental > Aquatic > Marine > Intertidal zone > Estuary | place: USA: Columbia... | reverse complement strand
GGGCGGCTCGGAGGCCCGAGCCTCCGGCGTCATCCCGAGGGCCTCATCGAGGAGCGGGACGGGCTCCCCGGCGAAGCGCTTCGAGAACCAGCCCCCGGCGTCCACGGTGAAGAGCTCACGCAGGTCCAGGTCCGCGAGGGCGCCGCGATGATCCGTGGTGCGCTCGAGCCGGGCATCATGGAACAGCACGAGGTCGCCGCTCCCGCACGCCCGGACGTCGTACTCCACGCCGTCCAGACCCGCTTCCAGCGCGCGGCGGAGAGCAGCGAGAGTGTTCTCCGGGGCCTCCCTCGGCGCGCCGCGGTGGCCGAGGAGGAGCGGCGGCCCCGTGAGGTGGGCACCGGACACCTCCAGGCTTGAGAGCCCCTCGTAGACGTTCCGTCGCGGCGACTCTGGCCCGCGGGACAGGCCCCCCGTCACGGCTGTCGCGAGGTCATGGGATCGCGGCGCGCCCCGGTGCGATGGACCACGAGCACGCTCCCCGAGTACCCACAGCTCACCAGGCACAGCCCGAGCCCGTCGATCACGCCGGTGGTCAGGTGATGGAGCTTGGCCGAGTCCCGCGCCACGGAACGCTTGGAGCTGATGAGCCCCGTCCTCGCCGCCCGATCGGGATGATCCATCGAGCGGATCTCGACCCTCTCCAGGGTGACGACACGGATCACCCCGTCGTAGCCCGCGGTGGCCACCTCGACGCCGTCGTCCCCGGGCACCAGGTCCGCCACGACGGCGCCGCGCAGGCGATTATCCGCCCGCTCCAGGACCGTGAGGGCGCCCTTGAGCTGCCCGTCGCCGTTGCGCTCGATCACGCGCAGCATCCCGCCGTTGTCGCAAACCACCACGCCGTCCCCCGGGAAGGGCGCGATGCGTGCGAGGGTGGCGCCCAGATCACGACGACCATAGGGCGAGAGGGTCCCGCCCTCGCCGCGAATGAACTCGACCAGCCCGCCATCGTCGCAGGCGAGGGCGAAGCCGCCCGCCGTGGGACATGCCCCCTTGGCGTTTCCCTCGTGTCCAAGGTCGTGGACGCTGGAGAGATCCTCAACCGTGAGCTCCTCCCCGGCCAGCGACACGCCGAGCAGTCGGGCGGAGCCAAAGTAGCCCGCGACCACGACCTCTTGCCCGGGGCGCTGCGGGTCGACGTCCCCCGCCGTCACGGCGTGCACGAGCGCAGGCGTCACCAAGCGCGCCTCGGACCAGCCGTCCCCCATGGGCGACCGCGAGAACACCCGGACGAGGCCGCGCCCCCCGTCATCTTCCCCGCCCTCGAGCATGCCGACCGCGATGATCTCGTCTCCGGGCGCCGAGGGCACGACGTCGGCGCAGATCACCTGCACCAGCTCGCCCATGTTGCGCGAGACCGCGGGGCCGAGGTCCAGGGGCTCGAAGCCATCCCCCGACCGCCGGAACGCGCGCACGGCGCCGCGTTGGTCGACCGCGACAATCTCGTCTCCGGGTGTGTCCGGGTCCAGCTCCCCGCAGGCGACGCCGTTGATGCGGGTGTCCCCGCGGAACACCGTCGAGAGCTCCCACCCAGCGTTCAGGACCGCGGGGATCGAAAGGGGCTCAGGGCCCGTGGTCGCCTCACCGGGTCCGGGGAGCGTCCCCTGGCAGGCCGTCACAGCGAGGAGCAGGGGCGTGGGGAGGAGCAGGCGCGAGAGTCGATCCATGATTTGGTGAAGGGGGGGCGACCCCCTCTAGACCAGCTGCACGAGGGAGTCACCCTCCCGCGGGAGGACCTCGCCGATCCGGTGCACCGCGACATCGCGGCTCGCGAGTTCGTCCTCGAGCTTCGCGGCATGGGCCTCGGGGAGGACAATCAACAGGCCCCCTGAAGTCTCTGCGTCGTAGGTGATGTCCACGAGGGCCTGGTCCAGCCCCTGGGCGACCTGCACCTGCCCCGCGAGGGCCGACTTGCCGCGCTTGACGCCGCCCGAAACGACGCCCTTGGCAGCGAGGTCACGCGCACCGGGGAAGATCGGGACCGCGGACAGGTCGAACCGCATGGTCACCCCGGACGAACGTGCGATGTTGCTGGCGTGCCCGTTGAGGCCGAAGCCAGTGATGTCCGTGCAGGCGTGTGAGCCCGCGCTGTTCATCGCCTCGGCCGCGCGGTTGTTGAGGGTGGCCATCTGCTCAGCCGCGGCGCGGACCGCGGCCTCAGGCGCCTTTCGGAACTTGCCCGCGGTGGTCATTGACCCCATCCCGAGGGACTTCGTGAGGTAGAGCACGTCGCCCGGCTTGGCGCCCGCGTTGTCCGCGAGATGAGCTCGGTCCACGACCCCGGTCACCGCGAACCCGAACTGGGGCTCGGGAGCCTCGACCGTATGACCCCCAGCGACCACGGCTCCAGCCTCGGCGATCTTCTCGAACCCGCCGCGGAAGATGTCTGAGATCCACTCCTCCTTGAAGCCCTTGGGGAAACCCGCGAGATTCAGGGCGCTGATCGGCCGCCCCCCCATGGCGTAGACGTCCGACAGCGAGTTCGCCGCCGCGACCGCCCCGTACAGGTACGCGTCGTCGAGGACCGGCGGGAAGTAGTCCACCGTCTGGACCAGCGCGATCTCCGCCCCCGCGGGCAGCCCGTCGCGCTCACCGAGCACGACGACGCCGGCGTCATCGACGGTCTGGGGACCGACGATGAGTCGAGGATCGGACGACGGATCAAGGTCACGCAGCACCTGCGTGAGTTGCCCCATGGGCATCTTGGCCGCTCAGCCTGCGCAGGCGGCGTAGTCGGTGAGTCGCTTGTTGCGTTTGAACATGATGGTGGGCGGGGCGCTTCCCCGCTTCGACTCTAAGCCCACACCCTGCCCCTTGGAAGCGAAGCGCCCGCTTGATTCCCGATCCGCCGGGGAAGTCACCCGCGCCCCATCCCCGCCGCCGAGCAGGAGGACCAGGGCCAAGCGTGAGAGCGGATCGACCCCGCCGGGGAGCGTCGAGGGGACCGTGCTGGAGCCACGAGCCTCGATCACGGGGAAGCCCGTCGGCTGATCACCGACGAGGGTCTGCAGCCGGTGTCAGACGAGGGCCCCGAAGGCCGCGAGGAGGCGCGCCTCGTCCCCGGGCAGGAGCGCGCGCGGGTCCAGCAGGACGGCATCCTCGTGGATGCGGACGAAGACCGGCGGCTCCCCCGCACGCAGGCGGGTGGCGAGGGACTCCGCGGACCGCCCCTCCGCTGAGACGCGAACCGCGGTCGTCGGCAGGAAGACCGTCGGCGCGCTGCCGCTCCCGGGCTGGGACCTTTCGGGGATGGCCTCGGCGGTGAAGCCGGGGAGGGCCTCGATGGCGGCCGCGATACGGGCGGCGCTCTCCGCCAGCTCGGCCTCGGGTCGGTGCATCAGGCGGCGCGAGGGGATCTCGCCGCCGCGCCCGGCGAGCAGCAGCTCGAGGGTGGTCTCGAGCCCAGCCAGCGCGACCTTGTCGAGGCGCAGGGCCCGGTAGATCGGGTTGGCCCGCAGGGCTCGGATCGAGTCGCGGGTACCGACGATCAGGCCCGCCTGGGGGCCGCCAAGGAGCTTGTCGCCGGAGAAGGCCACCACGTCCATGCCCGTCGCCACGGCGTCGCGCACCACGGTCTCGTCCCCCACCTCCTCGAGGGAGCGGGTCCCCTCCACCTCGACCCGCCCTGAGCCGAGGTCCCAGCCAGACGTGACGCCGTGCTCCTTCCCGAGCTGCGCGAGCTCCGCCGGCTCCGCCTCCTCGGTGAAGCCCACCACGCGGTAGTTGCTGGTGTGGACCTTCATGAGCAGCCCCGTGTCCGGTCCGATGGCGCGCTCGTAGTCCGCGGCCCGCGTGCGGTTGGTCGTGCCGACCTCGACCATGCGCACCCCCGCGCGCGCCATGACATCGGGCACCCTGAAGGAGCCGCCGATCTCGACCAGCTCCCCGCGGCTCACCACCGCCTCGCGCCCGCCAGCGAAGGTCTGCATCATCAAGAAGGCCGCGCCTGCGCAGTTGTTCACCGCGATCCCCGCCTCGGCGCCGGTGAGGCGCGAGAGGAGCACGCCGAGGCGCGCGTCGCGCTCATTCCGTCGCGCGCTGAAGCGGTCCATCTCGAGGACGCAATAGCCTTCGGCGGCCGCCCTCATGCGCTCGGCCGCCTCGGGGTGGACCGGCGCCCGCCCCAGGTTGGTGTGCAGCACGACACCGGTCGCGTTCACCGCCGAGCGGACCCCACGGCCGGCCTCCACCCGCGCCCGTGCCAGGAGGGCCGCCTGGAACCCGCCGCCCGAGACCTCCGCCTCCACGTCCGCCGCGCCCAGATGGTCCTTCGCGATGCGCCGCCGGAGGGCGTCCAGTTCCTGCTGCACGAGCTCGGTACGCACGGCAGCGGGGATGGCGCCCAGCCGGGCGTCGGCGTCCGGTGTCGCGCCGGCCTCGCGGCCCGCCTCGACGTCCTGGAGGCCATCGAGGCACCCGTCGAGCAATCGGCGTCCCTCATCCACGCTGGGAAGGGCTCGGAACGGGTTTGCCTCGCTGTTGGCCTGGTTGCCGGAACTCATGATCCCCCGAGATTAGCGCCCGGAGCGCCCGCCGTCGCGCCGCCGGGCTCGATCCCGATCCGAGCCGCTGTTAGATTGTGTACATGGCGCCTCCCTCCCCGACGGCCTCGGCCTCGCCCTCATCCAGTCCAAAGGGACACCCCGACCTCCCCGGACACTGGGACCTGATGGAGCCGGACCAGGAGCTGGTCCAGGGCCTCGTGCGCTCCGAGCGGCTCCCCGAGGTCCTCGCACGGCTCCTGGTGAACCGCGGCCACGGGTCCCCGGAGGCGGCCGCGTCCCAGCTCGCGCCGACGCTCCACGGGCTGAACGACCCGGCCGGCCTGCCCGAGATGGAGCGCGCCGCCGAGCGGCTCGAGAAGGCGGTGGCAGAGGGCGAGACCGTCCTGGTCCACGGGGACTACGACGTGGACGGGGTCAGCGGGACGGTCCTCCTCGTGCGCTTCCTCAGGCACCTTGGAGCCAAGGTCGAGTGGCACATCCCCCACCGCACCAAGGACGGCTACTCCTTCGGAGATCACTCGGTGGTCAAGGCCAAGGAGACGGGCGCGACCCTCGTCATCTCGGTGGACAACGGCACCTCGGCGGTGGAGCCGATCGCCGCACTCCGAGACGCCGGCGTCGACGTCATCGTCACAGATCACCACGAGCCCCCCGAGGGTGACCTGCCGCCGACGTTCGCGCTGGTGAACCCCAAGCTCCCCACATCGACCTACCCCTTCCGCGAGCTCTGCGGCAGCGCCGTGGCGTTCAAGCTGGCCTGGGCTGTTTGCCAGCGCATGAGCGACGGCGACAAGGTCCGCCCTGACCTGCGGCAGTTCCTCCTGGAGGCCCTCGGCTACGTGGCCATCGCCACCGTCTGCGACGTGGTGCCCCTGATCGGTGAGAACCGCATCCTCGCTCACTTCGGACTCCGGGCGCTCCACGAGTCACCGTCGCCGGGGGTCCAGGCGCTCCTCGAGCGCACCGACCTCGCAGGGCGAGCCCTGACCGCCGAGGACATCGGCTTTCAAATCGGCCCGCGCATCAACGCAAGCGGCCGTATGGACAGCGCCGCCCGCGCCGTGGAGACCCTGCTCGCCGCCGACGCGGTGGAAGGACGCCGCCACGCCGAGCACCTCGAGTCCCTCAACGACGCCCGCCGCCAGGTGGAGCGCGGCGTCCTCGAGGAGGCGCTCGAGCAGGCGGAGCAGTTCGCGGACCTAGAGGCCTACCCGATCATGGTCCTCGGCGGCGCGGGCTGGCACCCCGGCGTGGTGGGCATCGTCGCCTCCCGGATCGTGGACCGGTACAACCGTCCGGCGCTGATCATCGGCATCGACGACGAGGGCATCGGGCGCGGGAGCGCGCGCTCCGTCCCTGGCGTGAGCGTGCTCGACATCATGCGCGGCGGCGCGGACCACATGAACCGCTTCGGCGGGCACGCCATGGCGGCCGGCTGCGAGATTCAAGGCGAGCGCCTCGACGACCTGCGCGCGGCGCTGGTGGCGAGGGCCAAGGACCTCCCGCCGAGGGATGCGGTTCAGGACCTCCGTATCGACACGCGGGTCCAGCTCCAGGGCTTCAACGAGAGCTTGATGCGCCAGATCCAGCGGCTCGAGCCGTGCGGAGAGGGCAACCCCCAGCCGGTCCTCCTCGCGGAGGACATCCGGCTCGAGGAGATGCCCCGGATCATCGGGCAGGACCGCACCCACATGCTCCTCCAGGTCCGCTCAGGGACGACGGTGCTCAAGGCCCTCGCGTTCGGCATGGCGAGCCGCGAGCATGAGCTCCGGATGTCCCGTCCGGTGGACCTTGTGTTCACCCCGCGCCTGAGCCACTGGCGCGGGCGCACCCAGGTGGAGCTGATCGTGGCGGACTTCCAGTGCAGATGAGGGGCCGTTTGCCCTCCGGCGCGCTGACCCTCCAACCGCTCTCGCGCTGAGCTCTCGGCGGGCTCCTCTCCGCCACGCGACGGGCTGCCGGCGGGGCTCGTACTGGCCTTCCGCTGGACCTCCGCTGGCCCTCCACTGGACCTCCACCGGCCCAGCGAGCGCCCTGCGATCGTGCCCCAGCCATCGCCCTCCCGGGCCGCGCCCCCTATTCTCGGGGCATGAACCCGTTGCCCGTCCGGACGCTCGCTGCCCTCACGCTCCTGTCGCTGACCGCCTGCGCGGCGCGCTCCACCCCGGCGCCGGCCGACTGGCCCCAGGGACCGGGCCCCCACGGCGACTGGAGCAGCGAGGGGCCGGAACCCCCGCTGCGCTTCAGCGTCCGGCGGAACGAGCACGTGCTCTGGCGCACGCCGCTCCCCGAGACGGGCCAGGGCGGCGTGACCGTGGCGGGTGGGCGAGCCTTCGTCGCCTCCATGGCCCCCTGGGATCCCGCCAACGCCCTCGCCCCCGACGAGGCCGCGCGCTTCAAGCACGCCACCGAGGGCCGCGCCGTGGTCGGCGCGCACATCGACGCCCACTGCCTCGACGCCAGCACCGGAGCGCCTCTCTGGACTCGCCGTATCAAGGGCAGCGTCCCCGCCATCTACACCTACCCCTTCTCGGACGCCACGGCCGCCTCTCCCGTGGCGTGCGCGGGCGGCGTGATCTTCACCAACGCCGCAGGACGCGTGGTGTGCTTCGACCTCGACGGGCAGGTCCGCTGGGAGCGCGCCTACACGCCCGCCTTCGACGGGCCCTTCAACAAGCAGTTTGAGCCGGTGCTGATCGATGAGGGGGACCGGCAGGTGTTCGTACATATGGAGCCCTTCGCCCCTGGCGACCGTCTCTCTAGCGACCGTCTCTCTAGCGAAGGTACCCCTGGCGACAGTGTCTCTAGCGACAGTGTCTCTGGCGACAGTGCCTCTAGCGACAGTGCCTCTAGCGACAGTGCCCTGAGCGGCGAAGAGCTTCACGGCCGGTGGCACTACCTCGTGGGTCTCGACGCCGCGACCGGCGCCGAGCTCTGGAGGAGCGAGGATGGGCTGACCCAGTACAACGCCCCCACCCTCGTGGGCGGCGCCGCCCCGCGGATGCTCCACGCACGCGGCGGACCCCACGCCGTCCCAGAGCGCCCCGTAGGCATCTCCCTCACGGACCTGACTGGCGAGCGCGCCGGGGCGCGCAGCTGGCGCTTCGAGGACCCGCGCGGCAACCATGAGGCGTCGCTCCAGACCATGGCTCACGACGACCGGTACGCGTACTGGATCCTCAAGGAGCCCCGCAACGAGCTGGTGGTCCTCGACCTCGCGTCCGGTGAAGAGGTCCGCTCCATCTCCCTCGTGACGGGCGTCACCCTGCGCACCTTCGATCAAGCCCTCGGCGAATGGACCACCACGGAGGACGTCGACCTGGAGAAGGGGGTCTTCCCCGCGCGCTACTCCATGATCGCGGCGGCGGGGACGGTGACCTTCCAGTGCTACGCCACGGCATGGGGTAAGCCGACCATCGGCCCGGCCTACAGCTTCGCGCGGGTGGACCCGGTGGCCGGGACCGTGGAGTACCTCGAGGTTCCAACGGACGTGGTCCCTGGCGCAGACGGTGAGGCGCAGGGCTTCCTCTGGCGCACCCCCCGTGTGGCGCGCCCACTGAATAGCCGAGGCGAGGAGGTGACCGGCGATGATCGCTCCCGCTGGGACGGGTGGGACTGGGTCTTCAACGGCTCGCCGACCCGCGTCAATGACCGCCTCTACTTCACCCTGGCGAGCGGGGTGGTCTATGTCCTCGACGCCGCAGCGCGGCCCTTCGACGGCGCCGCCCTGCTGGCCGTCAACGACCTGGGGCCTGCCGGCGAGGTGTGGACCGCGAACTCGGTGTCCTACGCCGGCGGCCGGCTGTACCACCGCACCGGCGCAGAGGTCATCTGCATCGGGCGCTGAGCGTCAGCGCAGCCCGAGCGACCTGAGCCCCGCGGCCCGGATTCCGTCCAGCTGCACGGACATGGCCTCCGCCCGCTCGGGGTGCTCGGCGGCCACGTCAGACGCCTCCCCCACATCGTCGGCGAGGTTGTAGAGCTCGGCCCCGGCCCCGGCCTTGGGCCGCTGGACCAGCTTCCACGGCCCGTCCCGCAAGGCGAGACCGCGGGCCTCCTCCACCACGTACTGACGCCCCACCGCGTCGCGGCCCAGCAACGCGTCGATGGCGTCCCGGCTGTCCATGGCCTCCTCCTCGGGGAGCGGCACGCCGAGCATCGACGCGAAGGAGGCCACGAAGTCCACCTGCGTCACGAGCGCGGTCGACACCCCAGGCTCGATCCCGCCGGGCCAGCGAACGATCAGCGGCACTCGCGTCCCCCCCTCGTACACCTGGTACTTCCCACCCCGGTACGGGCCAGAGCCGTCATGCCCCCGGTCGACCTCCTCCTTGCTGGTGAGGACCGTCGTGCCGTCCACGTAGCCGTCGTCATAGACCGGCCCGTTATCGCTGGAGAAGATCACCACCGTGTTCTCGGCGAGCCCCCGGGCCTCGAGGGCCTCCATGACCGCGCCCGCCGCCCAGTCCAGCTGGACCATCGCGTCGCCGCGGTAGCCCAGCTCGCTCTTGCCCTTGAAGCGCGGATGGGGCGTGCGGGGCACGTGGATGTCCTGGGAGGAGAAGAAGAGGAAGAAGGGCTCCTCGTGGTTCTCATCGATGAAGCGCGTGGCCCGCTCAACGAACACATCCGCCATGGTCTCGTCATCCCACAGCGCGGCCTCGCCGCCGGCCATGTAGCCGATGCGTCCGATGCCGTTGATGACCGACTGGTTGTGCCCGTGGGAGCTCGGGTAGTAGGTCATCGCCTCGGGGGTCTTACGCCCGTTGGGGTAAGGCGTGCTGCCCTCGGGCGCGCCGGCGAGCTTCCCCACGTAGAGCGGATCCGTCGGGTCGAGGCCCACCACCCCGTGGCCCTCCAGGTAGACGCACGGCACGCGATCGTTGGTCGAGGGCAGGAGGAAGGACTCGTCGAAGCCGAGCTCCATGGGGCCCGGCTTCACCGCCCCGTTCCAATCGACGGCCTCACCCTCCGCGCCCAGGCCGAGGTGCCACTTGCCAACGATCCCGGTGCGGTACCCCGCCGCCCGGAACGTATCCGGGAGCGTCCAGGCATCAACAGGGATCGTCAGCCGCGCGTTCGGGGGGAGCACCCGGACGCCGCTGCGGAAGCCGTGCACCCCGGTGAGCAGCGCGAAGCGCGAGGGCGTGCAGGTGCCCGCCGCGCAGTGCCCGTCCGTGAATCGGAGCCCCTCGGCCGCCAGCCGGTCCAGGTTGGGGGTCGGGATCTTCTCCGCGCCGTAGCAGCCGAGGTCCCCGAAGCCCACGTCGTCCCCGTAGATCAGGACCACGTTGGGGCGCTCCCCGGAGCGGGGGGCGCTCGAGCCGATGACGCTCGCGTCGGGAGACGCCGCGCAGGCCCCGAAGAGCAAGGTGAGGAAGGTCGGGGTGTGCTTCATGGTCATCATTCGTCCTCTCCGCCGTAGCCGAGTCCGCTGAGCACCTCGCGGGTGCGGGGGTCCAGCGCCGCGGCTTCACCGCGCCGCAGCGCCGTCATGCCGAGCTCCACGGCCTCCAGCTCGGCCTGCAGGCGGGCGAGCTCCTCAGGCCGTGACGCCGCGAGGTCTCGCAGCTCACCGGGGTCACTAGCGACCTCGTAGAGCTGGGCGGGCGCGCCCTCCCGCACGATCAGCTTCCACCCCGCGGAGGTCCAGCTGGTCTGGGGTCGCGCCCACATGTTCCCGTGGGCAAGTGTCGGTCGCTGCTCGACCTCGGGAACACCCGTCGCCAGCGACACGAGGCTGCGCCCGACGAATTGCCCCGGAACGGGCAGGTCGCAGAGCTCGCAGAGGGTCGGCGCGAGGTCGATGTGGCGAACGGGGCCATCCACCACCGCCGGCCGCAGCGCGGCGGGCGCGCGGATCAGCAGCGGCACCCGGACGAGCTCGTCGTACAGGGTGTGGCCATGCTCGAAGCCGCCGTGGTCCAGGAACTCCTCCCCGTGATCCGCGGTCACCACGAGGACCAGCTCATCCCGCTGCCCCATGGACGCCAGGCCGTCGTCCAGGCGTCCGATCTGGGCGTCGAGGTAGCTGACCTCGCCGTTGTACAGGGCCTCGGCGCGCTCGATGGTCGCCGCCGCTGGGGAGAGCTCGCCTTCGCGGATCGCCACCATCTGCGGCCGGGTCCCGAAGGTCCAGTCCCCCTCTTGATCTGCGGGGGCCGCCCACCGCTCGCGGAACGCGGGCGGCGGCGCGTAGACGCAGTGCGGGTCGAAGTAATGGACGAGCAGAAAGAACGGCCCGTCGTCGCGGTTGGCCTCGATCCACTCCAGCGCTGCCCGCGTCGTCGCGTCGGCCGCGCGTACGTCCACGTTGGTCTCGAAGACCTGCTGGTCCACGGTCTCGAAGTCACGGGTGACCCCGAAGAGCCCCGGGTCGAGGAAGAGCACGTTGACGATGGCGTGGGTCCGGTAGCCCTGGTCGCGGAAGCTCTTCACCACCGTCTCCACCTCGGCGTCCAGCGTCGTGAAGCGGCCGAGGCGGCCGCCTGCCCCGTGCTCCTCGGGGTGGAGCGAGGTCAGCATGGAGGCGGTGGAGGGCAGGGTCCACGGGGCGTGAGAGCGCGCCTGATCGAAGCGCACGCCCTCCGCTGCGATCCGGTCCAGGTACGGCGTCAGCCCCTCTGGCCCCCCCATGCAGCTGAGCTTGTCCGCCCGCAGGGTATCGCCGACCACCATGACCACGTTGGGCCGCGGACTCTCGCCCCCGCAGGCCGCCGCCAACGCGGCCCCCGAGAGGATCACCCATCGCTGCAGCCGCCGAATCACCTGCCTCCTCCGCCCGCGGTCCTCGCGGTGTCCTCGCCCTTCAACTGCAGGACGACCTCGGACGTCTCGGCGTCGACCTTCAGCTCGTACTCGGCCTTGAGGACGGAGCCATCGCCGTCATCGGACGGGACCAGCAGCGGTTCGCGCTCCGTGAGGAACATCTCGGCGCGCTGCGTCAGGACACGGCCGAGCCCGAAGCGCTTGTCGTAGACCGTGATCGAGGCCGCGAGATCGCCCGCGAGGTCGACCTCGAACTAGACCCACTCGTCGCCCGGGGCGAGCCACGAGAGTCCCCGCGGCGACACGGTGACGCCCCCCGCACGCATGGCGCTGAGCCCCTCCGCGTTGAGGAGGAGCTCATCACCGCCGCGGCTCGTGCGCATCCGGAGCCGCAACGTGCACCCCTCCTCCGACGGCCGATGGTCCACCACCTGAAGCTCGGGAAAGGCGACCTTGATTGGACTGGTGCTCAGGCTGAAGGTCGTCCAGCCGGCCCAGGGGATCGGCACGAAGGGAGGCTTCAAGATCGCGCCACCGAGGGAGCTCATGAGTTCCGTTCGGACCTCAGCGTCCATGGTGCCTGCGCCGAAGCCGCGGGCCAACCAGCACGCCTCGCCGCCCGCGGTCTGGACGTAGACCAGGTTGAGTCGCCCCGGTTGGTCGGGAGTGAACGCAGGAGCCCGGGTCGCCAGGGCTCCAGACCCCAGCCCTGTGGCAAGCAGCACCGCGATCACCCAGGGGGAGGCCCCCGATGCAGCGCGGCAGACCGGCGCGAGGAGCAGCAATGCGCAGACCAAGAGCGGGCCGAGGAGCACCGTCCCGGAGCCCGCGCCGAAGGCGTCGACGAGCCCGAGGTAGAGAGGCATCCAGAGGAACGCGGCGATGCCCACCGCGAAGAGCGCGGCGTTGCTGACCCGCGCGCCGAGGTCACCCTTCCTCGGGAAGATGAACCAGGTCACCGCGAGGACCGCAGAGGGGAAGACCACCAGGTAGGCTGCCCCCGGTGCGGTCCAGGTCAACAGCATCCCCACGAGGGTGACCAGGAGCGCGACGGCGGCGCCGCATTCCGCCGAGGTCATGACCCGCGTGAGGCCCAGAGCCAGGGCGAAGAGGACCCCCAGACCGATCGCGCCGACGCTCACCGCGGTGAGGTCCGTCGCCGCGGAAAAGGTCGCCGCCGACGCGCCGAGGGCCCGCAGCAGGTCGAGGTGCAGGTCGGCGACGAAGAGCGCCACGCCGATCGCCACAGGGACGCCCAGGAGCGCCAGCGTTGTCCCCTTCAATCCGAGCGCGCCGCGGCTCAAGGCCCGCGCGATCCCCACCAGCGCGAGGAGGAAGAAGAGGCCGGCGAGGGAGCGAATCGTGGGGATCGCCATGGTCACGAGCGACCGACCGCCGAGGTCGAGGAACACAGCGTCTGCGGGCGCCGGGACGCCCGCCTCCCCCTCGGCCAGCGCGGCCCCCTGAGCCTTGGGCTCCGAGGGCGTCGCCAAGAGTGGCGCCTGATCGAGGGCGAGCACGGCCTCCACGGCGTTGGTCACGTGGTGCTGCAGGCTCCGCGGGTCCAAGTGCTCGAGGTCGTCGATGGGCGTGTGGTAGCGGGAGACGTCACCGATGAAGGCGAAGTTCAGGCCCGAGACCCCCCGCCGCCGCCAGATGGAGAAGTCCGTGTCGTTCGGCATCCTGCGGTACACCTCGACGGAGACCGAGCTGGCGCTCGGGCGCGTCGCGATTCCCGCCAGGGCCCCCACGATGTCCGCGTTCCCCGGGCCGGTCTCGAACATGCGGCTCTGGCCGCTCGTCCCCCGGGCCTCGAGGTTGATCACCGCGCCGACCTCCGCAGCCCATGGATGGTGCTGCTCGAACGCCTTGGCCCCGAGCAGCCCGGATTCCTCCGCGTCGTCGATGAGGAAGATCACATCGCGCGCCGTTCCGCCCTGCGCCTTGAGGGCACGGGCGACCTCGAGGAGCGCCGCCACCCCGGAGAGGTCATCACCGATGCCGGGGCCGGCTCCAACCGAGTCGTAGTGCGCCATGCACAGGATGGCCGTGCCTGGGCCTTCACGGCGCCCGGTCCCCTGGAGGCGGACAAGGATGTTCTTCGTGGACCCAGCCAGGCTCCAGTTCCCGACGACGGTCACCCGCTCGGAGACCTCGGGGGTGAAGCCCATGCGCCGCCACTCTTCGAGGATGCGCTCCCGGCAGCGCGCGTTCGCAGGGGTCCCCACCGGTCGCGGCTGCGGCGCTCCTCCGCCCTCCTCCTTGGCGATGCGTTCGAGGAGGGCGCGGGCCCGCCCGCCGGACGCGACCTCCGCTGGCGCACTCTCGGGGAGAGCCGGCGGCGGCGCCCCGAGCCATACAGCCGTCGCCCCAGCGGTCAGCCAGATCAGGAGCGCGCCCCAAGCTCGCAAGCCGTCGGTGCGAAGTCGGCCCGGGGCCTCTGCCATTTCATCCATGCAGGGCAGTCTGCCACACGGGGGTCAGCGCCACACCCCAGGCCCTGTTTGGATCCACCCGTTGGCCGGTTCGGATTCACCCAATGAATGGTTGGACATTGGATGGTCCTCCGTCCCGCCGTAGCCTGTCCACGGACACGCACGACCAGCCGCGGACCGCGCCAACACCTCCCGCGGGGTCGCGTAGCCCAGGCTCCACCAGCTCCCGCGCCCCATGACCATCACTCCGGCCCTGGCTCCGCTCTCGAGAGCGGCAGCCCTCGCTGCCCTCGTCCTCGCGCCCCTCCTTGGTGGCTGCGGCGACCCGGGCTCCTCAACCAGTCAAGCCCGCCCCTCCGTCAAGGCCACGCTGATCCGGGAGCGGGTCGCCGTGCTCTTCTCGAAGGAGGAGTACAGCACCGCGCTTGAGGAGATCTCGCCCCTCATCAGTGAAGGGAGCCCCGCGGTAGGCGACCTGATCACAGCCGCCCAGGTCACCCTCAAGACCGGAGACCTGGACGGTTCCATCGCCCTGGTCACTCGCGCCCTCGAGGCGGCGCCCGACGACCCCGGCGCCAACTACCTGCGAGCCCGGCTCGCCTCCTACGACCCCGACCGCATGGAAGAGGTGCCCGCTCTCTACGAGCGGGTGCTCGAGCTTGCCCCCGGGGACCCGCCGTCCAAACTGGGCCTGGCGCGGTCGCTGCTCAGCCTGGAGGAAGACCTGGACCGCGCGGTTGGGGCCCTTGATGAGGTCGTGGCCCTCGGCATCGAACTCGGCCTTCAGTGGTACGTGACCGCCGTCTACCAGCGCTACCGCTTCACGGCGGCCTACGAGGACGACGAGCAGGAACTACGCGCATGGGACAGCCTCTGGACCTCCCTGCGAGAGAAGGGGTTCAAGCCCACCAATGACGTCGAGTTGGACCAGGGGCTCCTGGCGCGCGTCACCCCCCCCGCGCCCTTCGGGTCGTTCCCTGCGGGCTCCGCGGAGGCGCCGCAGTTCGGCGACGCGCGCACCATCGCTCCATTCGGCGATGACGTCAGCGTGCTCGAGGTCCGGGACATCGATGGAGACCGCACCCTCGACCTCATCACCGTGCAGGCCGGCGCACTCACGGTCCACCTCCGCGATGGCGGCGATGACTCCAAGCTGGAAACGGCTGAGCTGGCCGCATCAGGGATCACCGGCCCGGTCCGTGCGATCGACCTGAACCAGCGCCTGAGCGGCGACACCCTCGACGTGGTGGCGGCCGCGGGTGACCGCCTCTTGCTCTTCGAGCAATCAGACGATGCCGAGGGTCCACGCTGGCGCCCGTCGCCCGTCTCTCTCCCATCGTTCGACGGCGAGATTCGAGACCTTGAGACCGTGGACTTTGACCACGATGGCGACCTCGACCTCCTCGTGGTCGGCGCCTTCGGGGCGCGGCTCCTCAGCAATGACGGCGCCGGCGCCCTGGTCGACAAGGACGGCAATGTCCAGCCACGCGGCTCCTGGAGGGACGCCAGCGAGGCCGCGTCGCTCCCCGCCGGTGACTTCAACTGGTGCACCGCCGAGGACCTCGACGGCGACAACGACGTGGACCTGCTCTTCGGCGGAGCCGAGGCCACCCACCTCATGGACTCCCTGAGGCGCGGGCTCTTCGAGGACCTGCGAGCGACCGCCCTCGCGGGCGCGACGCTCGACCGGGAGCCCGAGGTGGCGGACCTCGACGCCGATGGACGCCCGGACCTGCTCGTCCCCGGGGCGGATGGGTCGCGCTGGCTCCGCCGCACGGCCGAGGGGACGTACGAGCCCGCGGAACTGGACGTGGCCGTCGCCGAAGGGAGCCGCCTGGAGGTCACCGACCTCGATATGAACGGGGCCGTCGACCTGATTTGGATCGACCCGACAGGCGTCTGCCGCGGCCTGCTCAACCTGACGCAGCCGGCACCGCTGGCGTTCCAGGTCCCCCTCGGAGGTGGCCGCGATCTGCTGGTGAGGGACATCGACCGCCCGGACCCCTACGCACCGCTCACCCTGGAGGTCATGCAGCTGACCGGCGACGGGCTGGTGGCTCTCTCCCCCACGAACGCGGCGAAGAACGCGCTGCTGCTGAAGTTCGTCGGGCAGAAGGACAACCGGCAGGCGGTGGGCGCGGTCCTCGAGGTGCGCGCCCAGGACCTGTACCGCCGGGTCTACCTGCGCGGTGAGGCGGCGATCGTCGGGATCGGGGACCGCCCCTACGCCGATGTGGTCCGGGTCTCGTGGCCCAACGGCGTGGTCCAGCAGGAGCTGGACGTGGAGGCCGGCGTGCAGTTCTTCCTCGACAACTCGGACTTCGGCGTCCAGCCCGAGGGCCTGATCGGCTCCTGCCCGTTCCTCTACACCTGGAACGGGGAGGCCTTCGAGTTCATCAGCGACGTGATCGGCATCACGCCGCTGGGCCTCCCCATGGCCCCGGGGATGCTGGTGCCGCCGGACCACGACGAATACGTGCTCGTGCGCGGGGATCAGCTGGTCCCCGACGAGAACGATGAGCTGGTGCTCCAGTTCACCGAGGAGCTGCGCGAGGTCACCTACCTCGACCGCGTGCGCCTCGACGTGGTGGACCACCCCGCCGGGACAGCCATCTATCCCAACGAGCGCTTCAAGTTCCCGCCCTTCCCTGAGCCCCACACCCACGTGGTGGAGCGAGTCGCCAAGGTGCGTAAGGCCACTGGCTCCGACGGCGCCGACTGGACCGCCGAGATCCGCGATCGGGACGCTGTCCACCCCGTGCCCTTCGAGCGCCTCGCGGGTCAGTACCTCGGGCTCGCCGAGCCCCACTGGCTCGAGCTTGAGTTCGACCCGGCGGACGTGAAGGACGCCAAGCTCCTGCGCATGGTGGCCACCGGCTGGTTCTTCTGGAGCGACGCCAGCGCGAACGTGGCCTCAGCCGCGACGCCGGGCGTCGAGTTCATCCCGCCGGTGATCGAGGTCCCCGGCCCGAACGGGACCTGGGTCCCCGCCGGCCCGCCCGTGGGCTTCCCCGCAGGCAAGACGAAGACCATGGTCATCGACGTCTCGGAGATCCTGAACCGCGAGGACCCCCGCATGCGCCTCGGCTCGACCCTCGAGCTCTACTGGGACTGCATCGAGCTCGCCACCTGCGACGACGACGCCGGCCTGATCACCTCCTCCCTGGAGCCGATCGGGACGCGCCTGTGGTCCCGCGGGTTCTCCGAGGGCCAGGTCCCTGACCGGCAAGATCTCCCGCTCTTCTTCGACTGGGACAAGGTCGCCATGGAGCCACGCTGGGACCAGCACCCCGGGGACTACACCCGCTACGGGACGGTCGGTCCGCTGCTCACAGAGGTCGACGATCAGTACGTGATCATGGGCTCGGGCGACGCGCTCACCCTCCGCTTCGACGCCTCGGAGCTGCCGCCCGTCCCCGAGGGACACGTGCGGGACTATCTCGTGTTCCTCGACGGCTGGGCCAAGGACCGGGACCACAACACCTACGAGGCCCTCGAGGTCGAGCCGCTCCCGTTCCACGCCATGAGCGGCTACCCCTACCCGGACACCGAGTCCTTCCCCGACACCCCCGAGCACCGCGCCTGGCGGGCGGAGTGGAACACTCGCCCCGCCCATCGCTGGGTCGTCCCCATGGCGCCGGCTTTGGAGACCGAGTGGGTGCACGCCATGGTCCGGCCCGGGGCCGACCGTTGAGGCCGTCGGCGGCGGTCGCGGGCCTCCGCGCGCTGGTGGGGCTGTCTGCACTCGCAGCGGTGCCCGTGCTCGCTGCCTGTGGCGCGACCTCGCTCCCCCATGATCGGGCGGTCCCGAGTTCGCCTGGCGAGGCGGCGACGGAGGACGCCCGAGCCCGCCCGGCACACCGGTGGGACGTCCCGCCTCCGGCCCGCGTCCTCATGGTGGGCAACAGCTTCACCTTCTGGAACGGTGGCCTCTGGAGGCCGCTCGCCGCGGCCCTCGACGACGAGGACCGCGGGGTCACGGTGGAGCCCTGCGTCGAGGGTGGCGCGTCCCTGGAGACGCACTGGCATCGTGACGAGGTGCTCGACCGAATCGACGCCGGTGAGGCGGACGTCGTCGTCCTCCAAGCGGACATCCCCGAGTCGACCGTGGCCTCGTTTGAGGAGCACGCGGGCAAGCTCATCGAGCTGGTTCGGGAGGCGGGCGCCCGCCCGGTCCTCTTCATGACCTGGGACTACGAGCGGCTGGGGTGGCTCTCGTTGGAGGAGATCGTCGCTGCCCACCGAGGGGTGGCGTTCGGGCAGAGCGTCCAGGTCGTGCCGGTCGGAGAGGCCTTCGGGATAGCACGACGCGAGCGGCCCGACCTCGATCTGTACGCAGCCGACCGCGAGCACCCGAGCCAGGCGGGGAGCTTCCTCGCGCTCGTCATGCTCGCCCTGAGCCTCGGCGCTGACGACGTGGAGTCCATCGCGCGACCTCGACGCTGGACACGGCTCGCACCAGAGGACGTCGCGTACCTGCGCGACCTTGGTCAGCGAGCCTGTGAAGCGGAGGTCCGGCGCATGCGCGAGTTCGCCGAGAGCGAGGCCTTCTGCCCCAACTGACCGGGCACGGGAAGAGGGCGGCCGGGTCGAGGCCGCCGCCCGGCCTCTGCCTGAGCCTCTGCCTGAGCCTCTGCCTGAGCCTCTGCCTGAGCCCCTCCCCTGAGGTCAGCGGTAGGCCCCGCCAGGAGGTTCCCCGCAGGCGTCGTCGCGGGGTCCGTCAGCGCCAGGCGAATGGGGCCGATGGCAGGAATCCCGGGCCGCTGCTACGGTCGTCTCAGTCTCCACACTCCCTTCCCCGAAGACCATGCGCCGCCCGATCACCCTCCTCGCCCTCGCCTCCCTCACCCTCTCCGGCGCCCTGGCCCAAGGATCAGACGACTGCGCCAACGCGCAGCCCATCACCGGGCTCGGGCCGCACCCCTTCGACAACACCAGCGCGACCCCGACGCCGGGGCTGTCCGACTGCAACGGCTTCCCCGTCCGGAAGGACGTCTGGTTCCTCTGGACCGCGCCGAACGACGCAAGGGTCACCGTGGAGGTCTGTGGGCAGACGACCCTGGAGACCCGCGTCGCGATCTACGACGGCGCCGACTGCAACAACCTCGCCCAGCTGACCTGCTCGGCCATCGACTGCAACGCCGGGTCGAACGTGCGGTTCTCCTCGGTGGCGGGGCAGCAGTACCTGATCCGCTTCGGCTCGCGCTCGGTGGGCACCACGGGCGTCGGGACGTTCACCCTCTCGGAGTACATCCCGAGCCTGAATCCGAACAACGGTCGCTACTACGAGGTCGTCGCCGAGAACCTCTCCTGGACCCAGGCCCGCGATCGCGCTGCCAACCTCACCTGGCTGGGCCAGCCGGGCCGTCTCGCGATCCTCTCGAACCAGACCGATTTGGACTGGGTCATCAACAACCTCTCGGTCGGGCGGCCGTGGATCGGGCTCTTCCAGGACACGAACCACCCCTCGTACTCCGAGCCGACGGGCGGCTGGGTCTGGCTCGACGGGACCGACGCCACGTTCACCAACTGGTTCCCCGGTGAGCCGAACAACAACGCCGCCAGCGGCGGCGCTGAGGACTACGCGGAGCTCTTCGGGAGCGGGGAGTGGAACGACGCGGAGGAGAACCATACCAGCACCACTCACTACATCGTGGAGTACAACGTCGGCGGCTTCGGCACCAACTACTGCGCCGCCAACCCCAACTCCACCGGGGGCTCCAGCGCCATCTCAGCCGACGGTTCCCAGACGGCCGCTTCCAACGACCTAACCCTCACCGCCAGCGGGCTGCCGAGCAACAGCTTCGGCTTCTTCATCGCCTCCCGGACCCAGGGCTTCGCGGGCAACCCCGGCGGGTCCCAGGGCAACCTCTGCCTCGGCGGCGCCATCGGGCGCTTCCAGCAGCAGATCGTCAACAGCGGCCCGGGCGGCGCCTTCTCGATCCAGGCGGACCTCTCCGCCTTCCCCGATCCGGCGCTCGGCACGGTCGTCGTCGTCCCCGGCGACACCTGGAACTTCCAGGCCTGGCACCGCGACGCCGTCGGCGGATCGACGACCTCCAACTTCACGAACGGACTCGAGATCATCTTCCAGTGACCGGCTCGTAGCCCCATCAACTCCCCGAGCTCCCGCTCCACCCCTCGGCCACACACCCCGGGGGGTGGACGGCAGTTCTGCTCGACGGCGCTCCTCAGCCCTTCATGGCGTCGAGGGCATCCCGGAGGTCAGCGGGGATCTCGGCGGACTCCATCGTGTTGGGGTCGTAGCACACAAGGGCGGCCTCGCCTTCGGCCCAGATCTCGCCCTCGGCGGAGCGGACGCGGTAGGCCTGGCGGAAGGAGCGGGTGCCCACGTGGACCGTGGAGAGCTCCACGCGCACGCTCTCACCGCCGCGGCCTGGCGCCACGAAGCGCACGTTGGTCTGGGCCAGGAGGAACGGGAAGGCCCCTTCGATGAGGACCTCGGCGGCGCGGCTGAAGCCGTGCCGCGCCTCCTCGAACAGCGTCAGGTAGACGGCGTTGTTCAACACGCCCTGGCTGTCGTCGTCGGACCAGCGGGTCACGGTCTCGTGGACGAACTGCGGGAACTCGGGGATCTCGGGGGCTTCCATGGGACCGAGTCTACGCCGCGGGCCGAGGCGCGGGGCGCTTGACCACGAGCGCCATCCCGGTGAACAGGCCGAGGGCCGCGATGCCCAGCTCGGGGGTCGGTCGCTCGGCCAGCAGCAGCGCCGCGGCCACGGCGGTGATGATGGGCTGCGCGAACACGAAGAAGGCCGTGGTCGAGGCCTCGACGCGCGCGAGCGCGTATGAGTTCAGCGCATAGGCGAGGATCGTCGGGAAGACGAGGACGTAGACGAGGGACAGCCACGCTCCCCCCGAGGCGGTCTCGGGCGCCAGGGACTCCCCCACGAAGAAGAAGGGTAGGAAGGGGACCGATAGGACGTAGATCCACGCCACGAGCACCAGCGGCGGCATGCGGCGCAGCAGGGGCTTGGAGAGGACCAGATAGATCGCATAGCACAGGGCGTTCCCCGCCATGAGCAGGTTGCCGAAGGCGTGCTCGGACGAGAGTTCGCCGCCGCTGGAGAAGAACAGCGGGACGGCGCCCCCGAGCGCCACCGCGACGCCGAGGACCCGCATCCCCCGGAGCACCTCCTTCCCGAGCACCACGGCGACCGAGTAGGTGAACACGGGAATGAGGCAGATCACGAGCCCCGCGTTCATGGGCGTGGAGCGCTGCAGGCCCTCGAGGAACAGCCCCTGGTTGAGGACGATGCCCAGGACCGCAAAGGCGAGCAGCGTCGGCAGGTCCCTGCGCGACGGAAGGGCGCGCCGCCCGTACATCAGGGCCGCCATGACCGAGAGCACCACCGCCCCCACACCGATGCGCCAAGTCGCCACGGCGAAGGGCGAGAAGCCGGTGACCCGATCCATGGCAAGGGCGCCGAAGACCGGGAACAGACCGAAGCAGAGCTGGACCGCCGTCAGGGCAAAGAGCCCGGCCCGCACGGAGGGGTCCACCGGGGAAGAAGCGGGGGCGAGTTGCGCGCCGCTGGAACTGACGCTGCTGCCCATAGGGCGGTGAGAATAGGACCCGCTCGGGCCGGCTCCTGCCCCCAACCCGTAGATCCGTCTGGAGATCCCGGGAGGTTCCCAGCGAAGCGGGCGGTGCAATCGGCTGGATAGCGGACTAACGTGAGTCCATGACAGGCAGCGATGGAGCCCGGGGGAGCTCGATCCCCGACCCCAGGCCCTGGCCGCGCCACGGCGTCCGGGCAGGGACCGAGTATCGGATCTTCACCACGACCTTCGAGGACCTCGAGAATCCGAGGACTGGCCGTCGCATGGAGCGCGTGGTGGTCGACGCCCCCGACTGGGTCAACGTGATCGCCCTCACCGAGGAGCGCGAGGTGGTGGTCGTGAAGCAGCACCGCTTCGGTGTCGCGGCGCCGACCCTGGAGATCCCCGGGGGCATGATCGATCCGGGTGAGGAGCCCCTCGTCGCCGCGATCCGGGAGCTTCGGGAGGAGACCGGCTTCGTGTCCGACCGCTGGAGCTCCCTGGGCTCCGTGGCCCCCAACCCGGCCTTCCTGAACAACCGCTGTCACCACTTCCTCGCCGAGGGGTGCCGGCTTTCCGGCGACCAGCGCCAGGACCCTGGGGAGGACATCCACGTCGGCACCATGCCCCTGGCGGAGATGCGAGCCGCCATCCTGGACGGTTCCGTGGACCACTCCCTGGTCCTCACCGCGATGCTGCGGGTCCTCGACCTCCGCTCCCACGGCCTCGACGGTTCTGACCTCAAGAGCGACGGCGCGGAGGACCGCAGGTGACTCGCAGGCGGATCATCGTGCTGGGGGGCGGCGTCGGCGGCCTCTCCACGGCTCACGCCCTGGCACGCGACGGCGACGCGGACGTGACCCTCGTCGAGCGCGAGGCTCGCCATGACGTCCACTCCACAGGTCGGAGCGCAGAGATCCTACGCGTCGCCGTGGACGACCCCGTCACCCGCGCCCTCGCCCTCGAGACCGACGGGCTCCTCGACGACCCCGCGGCTGCGGGGCTCGACGCCGCCGTCCTCGTGGACCGGACCGGCCTCCTGGTGCTCGACTCCGGCGACCCATGCTGGGCGCAGGACCTCGAACACCGCGGCCTCTCCGAGCGCGCCGACCCCGCCTCCATCGGTCCGCTGGTGGCTGACCTTTGGCAGGCAGAGGGGGCTCTCCAAATGGAGGGGCGGGCTCACTGGATCGAACGCGGCGGGAGGATCCACGGCGAGCGGCTGGTGGCCTCCCTGGCCGGCGCCGCGGAACGCGCGGGGGTGACCCTGCTGCGGAGCGCCGGGGAGTCCAAGGTGGTGACCGAGCACGGATCCGTGCGGGGCGTCGAGGTCCAAGGCGGGCCGCTGGTCGAGGCGGACGATGTCGTCGTCGCGGCGGGCGCCTGGAGCGGCCCGATCGCCCGCGGCCTCGGGGTCGACCTCCCCCTCAGGACCACCCGGCGCCACATGTTCCTGACCGCGCCGGACCGCGACGGCGCCGCCGCGGCGCCCGTGGTCTGGGACGACGAGGCCGGCTTCTACATCCGCCGCGAGGGCCCCCGCTGGGGTCTCTCTATTTGTGAGGTGCTCGACGCCACGACCGAGGCCCCGCTCTACCCGGTGGTTCCGGAGGTCGAGCAGTTGGCCGCTGCGGCGCTCGCCGCCTGGGTCCGCCGCCCCGGGGGCGCCCTCCCCCTGGAGCAGGGCTGGAGCGGCTTCAGGGACCTCTCCCCCGACGATCGACCGATCCTCGGGCCCGATCCCAGGCTCCCGGGCCTGCACTGGTGCTGCGGTCTCGGCGGACATGGGATGACCCTCTCCCTGGGCCTCGGGCGAGCGGCCGCCAGCGCGGTGCTGGGTCAACCGACCGCGCTCGCCGCCCAGTGCACAGTGGGGCGCTTCGAATTCGTCCCGGCGTAGTACGTTAGGGGCGTGAAGATCCTCTGCACGCTCGCCCTGCTCGCCCCGGTCGCGCCCCCCGCCCGGGCACAGGAGCGCCCGGTCCAGCCCAACCCCGACGAGACCGCGGCGGTCGAGCACTTCGAGGCGCACGTGCGCCCGCTCCTCGCCGAACACTGCATCGAGTGTCACTCCGGCGACAAGCCCAAGGGAGACCTGCGGCTGGACACTGTGGAGGGGCTGCGCGCGGGCGCCGCCGGGGAGCCCATCTTCGTCGCGGGCGATCTCGAGAATAGCCTGATCGTCGAGGCCGTCCGCTACGAGGACCCCTTCACCGCCATGCCGCCGGACGGAGAGCTCGCGGACGACGAGGTCCGCGCGATCGAGCGCTGGATCGAGCTCGGGGCCCACCTTCCCGCCACGCTGAACTTCGACGCGAGCGAGACTCAGCCGTGGTGCTTCCAGCCGCCAGTGAGCACCGAACCGGCCAGCGGCGCCAGCCCGGGAGCCGACCTCGTGGATGCCTTCCTGCTGGAGGCCCTCGCCCGCGAAGGCGTGGAGCCTTCCCCGGCAGGCTCACCGCGCGCCTGGCTCCGCCGGGTGACCTTCGACCTCACAGGCCTGCCGCCCACGCCCGAGGACCTCGCAGCGTTCCTCGCTGACGCGACGACAGAGGCTCGCGAGCGCGTCGTTGATCGACTCCTCGCGTCTCCCGCCTTCGGCGAGCGCTGGGCGCGGCGCTGGCTGGACCTCGTCCGCTACGCCGAGACCAAGGCGCACGAGTTCGACTACCCCATCCCCAACGCGTACCGGTACCGCGACTACGTCATCCGCGCCTTCAACGCGGACGTGCCCTACGACCGCTTCATCACCGAGTTCCTCGCCGGCGATCTCGTGGAGACCGCCCGGATGGACCCGACCGGAACGTGGGACGAATCGATCCTCGGCACCGGCGCCTGGCAGCTCGGCGAGGAGGTCCACTCCCCGGTCGAGCCGCGCGGGGACCAGACCGATCGCATCGCGAACCAGGTGGAGGTGCTCTCCAAGTCCGTCATGGCCCTGGGAGCCGCCTGCGCCCGCTGCCATGACCACAAGTTCGACCCCATCAGCGCGGAGGACTACCACGCCCTCGCGGGCTTCGCCCTGTCCACCGCCCCGAGGCAGGTCCGCTACGAGTCCGACGAGCGCAACCGACAGCTCGCGCGGGAGCTGGCCTCCTGGATCGACGGTTCCCAGGCCGCCGCGCGGCGCGCCGTGGCCGACGCCCTCACGGCCGAGTCCGAGGGCCTCCAGGAGATACTCGCTGCCGCCCGGGCCACGAGCGCCCCTGAGCCACACACCGACGCGGCCATCGCCGCCCTCGACGCCGCCTTCAAGGAGCGCGGTGAGACGCGACCGTGCATCGTGATCGAGGACTTCGAGGGCGAGGACCTCGACGATTGCTCCCTCGGCCCCTGGACGCCGGAGGGCGAGGCCTTCATCGACCGCCCCGTCCGGCGCGCCGACATCCACGGGTCCCAGCCGACTTTCAAGCCCCGCGGGCGCGGGGCCGTGAACAGCTACGCCGGACACCCGGACGCCGTGGGGTCCGCCGACGCCTTCGTGGGCACCCTCACCAGCGCCCCCTTCTCGGTCCGCCGGTCCTACCTTCACTTCCTCGTGAACGGTGGAGACGAGCCCACCACCAGGGTCGAATTGATCGACGCGGAGACCGGCGAAGCGCTGGTCGCCACGAGCGGCGACCGCACCAACACCCTCACCCCGGCGCGCTTCGACCTCAAGGCGTTCCAGGGGCGACGCGTCCGGATCCGCTTCGTCGACGAGCACGAGGGCGGCTGGGGCCAGATCGGAGGCGACCAGTTCGTGCTGAGCGATGAGCCCGGCGCCGAGGCGCTCGACTTGGCCCTCTCCGTCGCTCACATGGCCACCCTGCACGAGGTCCACGGCGGGGCGCGCCTCGATCGCGTGCTTGGGTGGATCGACGCCCTCGCGTCGGAGGGCTTCAACGCGAGCGCCCGTCGCTGGGTTAGCTGGCTCGACCGGATCGAGAGCCAGACCACCGAGGCCCCACGCGGCGTCACCGAGCTGGTCGACTACGGCGCTCTCTCCGGCGCGCGCTGGATCACGAACGGGCCAGCCTTCGGGCCGGCCCCCCGCGGGCTGGGTGAGGTCATCCTCGACCACCGCGATGGGGCGCTCGAGGTCGCCGGGATCACCTCGCGTGCGGGCGCCGCCGGTCACCCCACCTGGGCCGACCTGGAGGTCCGGGACTCCTCGACCTCGCGAGGCTCCTCCCTCAATTGGGTCCAGGCTGGGCGCACGCTGGTCTCTCCGGAGTTCGAGCTGGAGCACGGCCGTGTCGCCCACCTCGTGCGTGGCACGGGGCGCATGGTGATGCCCATCGCGTCCCACAAGCTGGTCCAAGGTCCGCTCCATGGAGCCTCCACGCGCGCCTTCGACACGGAGGGCGAGTGGCGCTGGGTGATCCAGGACGTGCCCTCCGGCGCAGGGCTCTCGGCGCACCTGGAGCTGACGGCCACCGGTCGCGAGCTCTGCCAGATCGCCGCCACCGTGGAGGTCACCCGGGACGGGACCCTCCCCGAGCCCCTCTCCATGGCCTGGGTGGAGGACCGCTCGCTCGATGAGCTCGACGCCGAGGCCCCCGCCGACCGCGCGCGCTTCGTGGCCCAGCGGGTCCTCGACGCCGCCGAGCTCGTCCGTTCGGGCGGGGTCTCCGGCCGCGCCCTCTCCGATGGGGAGCGCAGCTTCCTCTACAGCCTCGCCGAGTTCATGGCCGCCGAGGTCCCCTCGGTGCGGGAGCGCGTCCGCCGCGCCCTGGAGCCCGAGGGGGCGTCGCTTGCGGCCCTCCTCGCCCGGCGCACCCTCGCCTCACGGCTCGCGCCGGCCGCCCTGGACCTCGAAGGCCGGGACGAGCGGATCCTGGACCGCGGCAGCTGGCAGTCTCCGCTCGCGGCGGCGCCGCGACGTCTTCCGAGCGCGCTGCGCGCCGACGACACGCCTCTCGTGCGTGACGCAGAGGGCAGCGGTCGCCTCGCCTTCGCCCGAGGGCTCCTGGGTTCGGGCTCCGCCATCGTGCAGCGAGTCTGGGTGAACCGCACCTGGCAGGCGCTCTTCGGGAAGGGCATCGTCGAGACGACCGACGACTTCGGGGCCATGGGCGCCAAGCCCACCCACCCCGAGCTCCTCGACCGCCTCGTCCTCGACTTCGCCGCGGACGGCTGGTCCACCAAGCGCCTGCTGCGTCGCCTCGTCCTCACGGACGCCTACGGTCGCAGCACCCGCCCCACCGCGTCCGCTCAAGAGCAAGACCCCAGCAACGGGCTGCTCGGACACATGGCCGTGCGGCGGCTCGAGGCCGAGGAGGTCCGTGACACGCTGCTGGCCGCCAGCGGGGAGCTCGACCAGACGTGCTTTGGCGCGCCCGTTCCGATTCACCTGACGCCCTTCATGACCGGGCGCGGCCGCCCTGGCCGCAGCGGGCCCGAGGACGGCGGCCGGCGCCGATCGATCTACATCGAGGTGCGGCGCAATTTCCCCCACCCGCTGCTCACGGTCTTTGACCAACCGACCCCCTCCACCTGCCACGGGCGCAGGACCTCCGCCAACGTCCCGGCCCAGGCCCTGGCGATGCTGAACGATCCCTTCGTGGAGGCCCGCGCTGTGGCCCTCGCCGAGGGTGTCGATCGGAGCGCACCGGCGGCGGCCGTCGAGGCGCTCTGGCTCCAGACGCTGGCACGGCGCCCCTCTCCCCAGGAGCTGGAGCAGGCCACCGCGTACGTCTCCGGCGCTCCGTCAGGCGACCTTGATCCGTGGGTGGACCTCGCCCACACCCTGTTCAACACGAAGGAGTTCCTGTTCCTCGAATGAGCGCCTACGACCGACTTCCGTGCAGCGCGCCTCTTTCCCGGCGCGCCCTGCTGACCCGCACCGCCAACGGCTTCGGCGCGCTCGCGGCCGGCGCCCTCTTCGGCTCCACCGCGAGCGCGGCGGGCGTGGGCCTGGACGCCCAGAGGGCACTGGACGGCGGCGGCCCCTTCACGCCACGCGCCCCCCACTTTCCGGCGCGCGCGAAGAACGTGATCTTCCTCTACATGGACGGCGGTCCAGCGCAGATGGACACGTTCGATCCCAAGCCCGAGCTCGCGCGCTGGGCGGGGAAGCCGATCCCGGTCGACACGCCGCCGACCCAGTTCGACAACATCGGGACGGTGCTTCCCTCCTACTGGGACTTCAAGCCCGGCGGAGAGAGCGGGCTGATGATCAGCGACCTCTTCCCCGAGCTCCGGCGCCACGCGGACAAGCTCTGCGTGGTCCGGTCCATGACCAACAAGTTCCCCGAGCACACGGCGGCCAACTACCTGCTGCACACGGGGCACAACCCCGCCGGGCGCCCGTCCGTCGGCGCCTGGTGCGCCTACGGCCTCGGTTCCGAGGCCAAGAACCTGCCTGGGTATGTGGTCGTCGACGGCGGGCTCACCCCGCCCGGCGGCATCGAGTGCTACGGCAGCGGGTTCCTCAGCCCCTCCTACCAGGGCTCGACCTTCCGCTCCGAGGGTGAGCCGGTCGCCCACGCCCGGGGCCCCCACTCCGGGACCGAGCGTGAGGCCGGCCGCCGCAGGCTCCTGGACGCCCTGGATCAGCGCGGCGAGGAGCGCGACGGCTCCATCGAGGCCGCCCTCAACAACTATGAGCTGGCCTTCCGCATGCAGTCCGCCGTCCCCGAGCTCGCGGACCTGGGCGCCGAGTCCGCCGCGACGCGGGAGCTCTACGGGGTCGACGCCGAGTTCAAGCCCACCGCGACCTTCGCGCGACAGTGCATGCTCGCGCGACGGCTCGTGGAGCGCGGCGTCCGCTTCGTCCAGGTCCCCATGGTCGCGACCGGTCACGACCGCTGGGACCAGCATTCCAACCTGAAGAAGGGTCACACCGACAACGCACGGGCCGTGGACCAGCCCGTGGCGGCGCTGCTCGCCGACCTCGAGAGTCGCGGGCTCCTCGAGTCGACCGTGGTGCTCTTCGCTGGTGAATTTGGTCGCACCCCCATGGCTCAGGGCGGCGGGAGCAGCGAGAACCGCGGCCGCGACCACAACCCGCACGGGTTCTCCATCTGGCTTGCCGGCGGCGGGTTCAAGGGCGGGCACAGCTTCGGCGCCACCGATGACTTCGGCTACTTCGCCGTGGACCAGCCGGTGGAGATGCATGACCTGCACGCCACGCTCCTGCACGCCCTCGGC
>Ga0102815_10000438_pt1 | contig 28500 bp, 24 predicted proteins | sample ColrivemetaGS759_FD_79113 | JGI IMG/M metagenome (GOLD analysis project Ga0102815, IMG submission 79113) | Estuarine microbial communities from the Columbia River estuary - Ebb tide ETM metaG S.759 | ecosystem: Environmental > Aquatic > Marine > Intertidal zone > Estuary | place: USA: Columbia... | reverse complement strand
TTTGCAGAGAACTCGATCGGACCGATCGTCGCAACCATGGCCATCATCATCCTCTTCACGATCATCGGTACGCTCGACGTCAGCATTTTCGATACGATCAAGCCTTATTTGTTCACCACCCACATGGCTTCGTGGAGGAGCTTTTTTGAGAATCCGGTCGACATGGGTACGATCATGGAATCCGTGCTCATTCTGGTCGTCCACAACATCCTGCTCGTTGCGCTGGCCATTTGGAAATTCAACCGTAAAGACATTACTTCCTGATGAAAACGCTATTATCCATACTCCTTCTATTGCCTTTAGTTGGTCTTGCGCAGTCTTCTGCCAAACTCAACAAAGTGATCTCCAAGCTGAATACCGTGAAGGATTATTCAGTTGATGTGGAGGTCAAAGCAGATATTCCAATGATCAAGATCTTGCCGTCGAAAGCGAAGGTCTACTTCAAACAAAAGGACAAATTCAAAGTCGTGTCCAAAGGAATTGTGATCCTTCCCAAGCAAGGCTTTTCAGAGATCAACACCTTCCTGAGCGATAAGAGCAAGTACATGGCCATTGAAGGGGACACCTCGAAGATCGCAGGAGTAGTTGTTCAACTCATCACTGTCATCCCATCAGGCGAGGACAACGAGATCATACTTGCAAAATTATGGGTTGATGATTCCCGTTCATTGATCATAAAAACCCAGATCACGACCAAAAGTAACGGTACCGTAACCACCAACTATACCTACGGGGATATGGCCAAATTTGCGCTACCGAGTAAAATGGTCTTTGAGATCGACGTGAAAAAGTTCAAACTTCCGAAAAGCGTGGCAGCGGATATCAATCAACGATCGACAGAGAAAAAAGACGACAAGCGAACCAAAGGAAGCATCACTGTAAATCTCAGCAATTACAAGGTCAACACAGGATTGAGTGACGAGCTCTTCAAGAAGAAATCCTAAGATTCATTTCACCTTCAGGCTATACTTTCAAAGTTGATAACCCACCGTCTAGGTGTATGATTTGTCCTGTCATCCAAGAAGCTTCGCTGCTGAGCAAATAACTCACCGCAGCCGCCAGATCGTCAACGGTCCCGACTCTTTTCATCGGATGGCGTTGCGCCGATGCTGCCTCTTTTTCTTCAGAATTCAGGAACTTAGATGCCAGCTTCGTTTTGGTCAAAGAAGGCGCAATGCAATTTACTCTGAACTTCGGAGCAAATTCTGCGGCCAATGCTCTCGTCAATCCTTCAACAGCACCTTTGGAAGCAGCCACAGAACTATGGAAAGGCATGCCAACCTGCACCGCCACCGTGCTAAACAACACGATCGATGCTCCTTCGTTAATGATTGACAAATACTTCTGAATGGAATGGATCGCACCCATGACGTTGATGTTGTAATCAACTAGAAAATCGGCTTCTTTCAGTGATCGAAAAGGCTTTAGGGTAATACTCCCCGGAAAGTAGACCAAACCATCGATGTGCTCATCAATTTCAGGTAGCTCATTCGATACAGGATCACCAATCCGCTGTCCTGCTGTTTGTTCATCAAACGACCGAGAAACCGCAATGACCTTGTGTCCGGCTTTTTCCAGCTTTGCTTTCGCGCTGATTGCGATATCTGAGTTTGCACCAATAAATAGATAGGTATTCATTCTTTCGGCGTATAAAAATTGACTAAAGTTCCCATTTCAAACCGACACCCGATGCCGACGAGCTCAGCGAGATTCCTTCCAATAAGGGATTCAGCTTTTTCGTTCGATGTCTGGAATGGATAATACACGCCGTAAGATCAAAGACAAACAGAAAGCCCCCTTGCAAAAGCAAGCTATTGCCATAGCCTCTGTACATGGCTTCTTTCGAAAGATTCGACTTAGTCTCTGAACGGAGCAACAAACCTCCGGCCATATAACCGATATCTAAACCCGTATTAAATAGAAAGATCTTTTCGGTTTCATACTGGCTCTTTACCGTTTCTCCTAAACTCAATGCAGTACTGGCCTTTTTCGCCTTGATATATCCTGGGATCGCCAACCCTAAGTTCACTGTATTCCACATCACGTTCATTTGATGAAAGTAGTGCGCCTCCCCTTCTGGGTTCGTCGTTGCCCAGCCGATCCCACTCACCACAAAGTTTGCCGTCGCCCAGCTTCCCAAACCAAGCATCAGGTTCTGATCCGTCTGAATTCGTTGCGCATTGAACTCACTCAACTGCTGCGCCCTAGCAAAAGGAACACTCAATAAAAACAGGATAATTAATCTAAGACTCATTTTGGATTGTAATTTACTTTAAAACAAGCCAAATGCTATTTAGTTCTCTGTTCATTTCCAATTTTCAATGACTAATGACTAATTACTGATCACTAAGATCGTCGTTCTCGATACAATGGCCGTCACTCGAACTGACGTGATTGGACTATGGACCATAAATCGCTCAGGATAAATCGAGACAAGTTACGCTGAGAGAGCATAGAACATGGAGCATAGACCGCTACACTGAGAGAGCCGAGAATAGAGACCAACCGTGCCTTTTGCCAGCGGAAGTCCTCCCCCTTAATCCCTCCCGAATTTTCGGGACAAGCTCTCCAAAGGGGGAAATGCGCATTAGAAAAAGACCGCGCCTAGGAAGATGATTTTCGGGACCCAAATCTTGAAGGTGCGTTGTGAAGACTTGGTGTCTGAGCGCAGCGAATTTCAAGTCTGAACAGCAATAAAAGATCATTGGGTGAAAATTTCTTCCAGCGCTAGACCTTTTTGCTACTTTTTACGGCAAACGAGCCTGCGAGTTCATGAGGACAAATGATAGCAGACTATGGCCGAATAATGGTAAAAAGTAGATGTAAAGAATTAATTTTATTGAAAGAATGTGGAGCGTTTTTTGCACAAACGCAACCCATAAAAAACACTACGTAGTAAAAAGATCATGAAAACAACCTTACTTCTCCTCCTACTCAGCGCTGTTACAACGCTTTCCGCACAAACTAAAGAACAAGTGGTCACTCCTCCACAGCAAATCGAACCAGTGTTGGAAGAGAACAGTCAAGAAGAACCGATCTGTTCGATTCCGGAAGTAGATGCAGATTACCCAGGTGGTATGGCAGCAATGAATCAATACCTGATGGAGAACATGGTGTATCCGCAATATTGTCTAGACAATGAGATCACGGGTAGAGTGATCCTACAGTTCATTATTGAAAAGGACGGCTCAATAACCCATATCGAAGTCAAGAAAGAAATACATCCCCTCTTAGCGCAAGAAAGTGTTCGTTTGGTGCAAAACATGCCCAAGTGGATCCCCGCAAAAAACAAAGGCGAGAATGTGAGGTCGAGGACTTATTTGCCGATCTCGTACAGCGTTCATTAGAAATGAGACCACTTCGTTGTGAGAGCCGAAACCGCTTTGCTGATAGAGCATAGACCACTCCGTTGAGAGAATCGAGAGCCGAGACCACTTCGTTGCTAGAATTGAGACGCTTCGCTGATAGAGCATGGACCGCTTTGCTGAGAGAACCGAGACCACTGCGTTGAGAGAACAGAGAATAGAGACTAACCGTTTCTTGTACCAGCGAAAGTCCTCCCCCTTTTCCCTGCGCTAATGCTTGGTCTTCCAAAGCCGTGCTTTCTCTTCCCTCCAAAGGGGGAAATGCGCATTAGAAAAAGACCGCGCCTAGGAAGATGGTTTTCGGGACCCAAATCTTGAGGGTGCGTTGTGAAGACTTGGTGTCTGAGCGCAGCGAGTTTCAAGTCTGAACAGCAACAAAAGATCATTGGGTGAAAATTTCTTCCAGCGCTAGAGCTTTTTTGATTCTTTTTTGGGGCGATGCCAAAAAAGAAGTTAAAGAAGGTTAGATAAACAACAACACCAGCGTCAGCACCACTCCTGCTAATGAAAACAACATCCCTCGTTTAAATACAGACGTCTTCGGCATGTACATCCAAAAAGCAGAGATCACGAAGAAGAGCAACGAGCAACCAAAGAAAATATTCAGATAGTACAACGGATCTTCAGTGGATGCTTTGTGCAAATGCGTCATTTTATCCAATACATACGGAAGCTCCTTCGAGCGAATATGGGCCACACCAGTAGATCGGTTGTAATCTCCATTTTGAAAATACACTATATCTCCTTCCTCCTTCTCCACTTTCAGACGACGAAAACGAAGCTCATCAGCAAGTTTTTCATTCGGTACATTCGGAGAATGTTGCTCTTCAAAAACCCGCTCACTTTTCAGGAAGTCGGTATCGCGGTAGATCAGGATCACTCCACTGATGGCATATACCGCCATGATCCCAGCTAAAAAGAACCCTAAGTAGCGGTGCAATACACGCATTGAAATTGATGACGAATTTTTCATTTTACAAGACTACGATTAATTCTATCGTATTTATTAATTGATTATATATCCTGGGCTTCCGACAGTAATTTGATTGATGATCCAATCGAAATATTTAGTGTCATGAATATCTATAATGTCGTATTTCTCCCTGTTTTGAAATTCTTCTATTTGTTCAGAAGGTATGTAGACACGACCTCCTCTTTCAACAGGAATCGTATCAAGGCCTTTTACCATGCATTGCGGAGCAACCATATCCAATTCTGAAACGGGAACATGATCATCATGAGTTCCATATTGCCAAACCTCCTGACACTTTTGCCAGTCAAAACCATCCACACACCCACTTTCTGGGGCAAGAATATAAATCTTACCGAACACAACTTTGTCTTTAATTTCTTCCATAAATCCAAGCATGTATGCGTATCCCATACTATGGCAAACTAAATCTATTGTGTCTTTCAATTCCTCACAATTGGGAAACTTGCAACGCGTTTGTAGAAAAGTTCTACCTGCTATTTTACCTTCATTTTTCCGAGTTTCAAAACCTACACTATTTTCCCTGGTATTCAAAATTCTATCGGATTTGGTCGAATTTCTGAAAATACTTGCCTTGAGATAACTAATTCCAAATCCCAGTTTTGAACGATGCGTGGAGGTATTGACTCCCATGCTACCATCCAAATAATAAGTCTTTTTGGGATTGAATCGATATTTGATCGAATCGTCAAGCTTATACCAATAATGATAACGATCAAATGTTGTCACTAGATTATCTGTTTTATCCCTATCTTTTTTTGGACCTCTATAGCCATTCACAAAAATGAGGTATCGTTCTGATTTTTGTTCTTTTTCAAGGAGTAATTTGAGTGTAATATCATCTCCTGAATAATTATAGACTTCTTGTCTAAATATACTATTATCGGCTGTCTTAAAAGAGTAAACTTCGAAATGCAGATCTGTTTTTTTATGATATCCCAATGAACTGACAACGAGTGAATCTGTGGCATGAGAAAATTGAATCCTACCATCCGATTGAACTATAAAATAAAGGACATTTTTTCTGATCCTGCTTGACCATTCTGAACCCTTTTTAGAGAGGATCATTCCTGTAGGAGCTGTTGACCGGATCTTTTGGATTGGTATTTTTAAATAGGATAAACTATCGAGTTTGATTCTACGCTTTTTAGAACGTCCATTTTCATGTGGAAATTCAGCAATAGCATTACGTAATGCTTTTTCTTTTAATTCACTCGCATCGATCAATCCTGATTGGTTATCAAACCGCACCAAGTAATTCTGAAGAAAAGGTTTTTCAATATCATTCTTAACAATAAATCCCAAAGAATCTTCTTCCCAGAAATAATAGGCCGTGAGTCCACCAGTTTCCTTGTTCTTTTTCTCTTTTTGTGCAAATAAAGAGGAAGCAATCGCAATGAACCATAAAATTAATATGGTTTTCATTGATATTGATAAAAGATCCCTGATGCAAATGGTGTCCATAAGCTTGCTTTAAGATCGCTGGCTTTCAGTCCATTATTGACCCAAGTATTGCAAGTGTGAAACAATGAGTAGCTACCTACCGCTTCGTAGAACGCATCATTGGAACCATAAACTGCATTTGTTTTAATAAATATTGGCTTCCCTTTTTTAAGTTTAAGGGATTTCTTCACATAAGAAATCAATTTCTTATACTTCTTAACACTGATCTCTATTTTTATTTTTTCTTGCTTCTTAGGCAGTTCGACATAATATGTCGTATGCACGGCAGCGGAACTCAACCAGAAAGCTGCTTTGAACGCAGTAGAAACCTTCAATTTACTCCAGGAAGGTGTCTCCAGATAAAATCCCTTATCGCCCCAGCCAACACTAAAATAGTTTGCGGTACTGTCGTTCCCTACTGTATTCTCGAAAGGAAAATAATTAGTCCAGTCGATATGCGCATTACGAATGGGCGTAACTATGTCCGTATGTACGCCATTGTTCATGAGATAGATCTCGATCTTTTCGTCTGCTACTTTTTCTGTTTCACCCACAGAGATCCTTCCGAATACGAAGGCTGATAGCATATATAGTAAAAACATACCTAATAGGGTGAGCACACTGTAAGTTGAGTATTTAAAGGTTTTTTTAACTATACTCTTCATATAAATTTGTTGAGGATCAATATGTGTTATTCACCAAAATAAGCATTTACAATAGCTCTTTTAGCTTCTACAATTTCTATAAGACTCTCGTCTTTGGTTCTTACAAAATCAGAAAAAGCCTGAGCCTCTTCCTTCAACGTATTCCTTAGTAGAAGAAAGGTATTCATAGTTTCTTGTAATTTTTGATCGTGAAACAATTCTGTATTCATCAGTTTTTGAGTTTCAGCATTTCCAATTGAAAGTCGATTAATAATATTGGTCAATTGCCCAATCGTTTCTTCATCATTGATATTCCCATTTACATACAGATAAGATAAATTTTCGATTTGCCAAAATGTTGAAGCAACAGCCTCTCCGCCGTATACTCCGAGTAAATAATTCATTTGATAAAGCTCAGCATCCTTAACGGTAACCGAAGATTGCGCAAGTACGTTTAGCGATAAACAGATAGTAGCTAGTAAGATTAATTTTTTCATTGTCGCTTTTATTACGCTGTAGATGTTATGAAATCAAAAATAAACTTTTAAAGTTTTTAGTAAAAAGAATTTTCAAAATGAATCAACAGGAAACTGTCTGATACCATTTTCAATTTTCTTGTCGGCGAACTTTCTTTCTTTCCAAATGTTAACTATTGAGAATGACAGAAGAAGAAATCAACCGAATAATTGAGATGGCCTGGGAAGACCGAACCCCTTTTGAAGCCATTACATACCAGTTTTCACTTTCCGAAAAAGAAATAGTGATGCTAATGAAGCGCGAGTTAAAAGACAGCAGCTTCAAGCTTTGGAGAAAGAGAGTGCATTCGGGTGTAAGTCAGAAACACCTTAAGAAACGAAATCCGGAGATTGATCGGTTCAAATGTTCTCGTCAACGTTTCATTTCCAATAACAAAATCTCAAAGCGATAGAATTCCCTACCGACATAGCATCGATTCAGGACCGTATTCGTTCAATTAACCCTCAAAAGTATGGATCAACCAGAAATTTCAAGGATGGTGCCTTAACATATCTGAGTCCTTACATATCGCGCGGGGTTATCAGCACAAAACAGGTGGTGGAGCATATACTCTCACGAAACTTTGGACGAGAAAAAACTGAAAAGCTGATTCAGGAACTCGCGTGGCGGGATTACTGGCAGTTGATCTGGAAAGAAAAAGGTTGTGAAATCGATCGTGATCTTAAAAGTGAGCAACAAGGCGTCTTTCATTTTCAAATCCCAAACAACATATTACTCGCACAAACCGGTATTTCAGCAATCGATGAGGGAATCAACGAATTCCTTAAAACGGGTTACATGCACAATCACATGCGCATGTATGTAGCATCTTTGGCTACAAACATTGCAGGCAGTCATTGGAAAGAACCAGCACGATGGATGTATTATCATTTGTTAGATGGAGATTGGGCAAGTAATGCGTTGAGCTGGCAATGGGTTGCGGGAACATTCTCTTCGAAAAAATATGTCGCTAATCAAGAGAACATCAACAAGTATTTCTATTCAAATCAATTGAATACTTATTTGGATGTCGATTACGATCAATTACTTCAAATTGAAGCACCTGTGCAACTAAAAACATGCTCAGTGCCTGATCTACAAACTCAGCTGCCACAATCTTCATTGGATATTAGAATTGCTCCTAATAATGCATTCATCTATACGTATTATAATTTAGATCCTGTTTGGAGAAAAAATGAAGAAGGAGAGCGGATTCTTCTGCTAGAACCCAGTCATTTCAGAAAATACCCTATTTCTAAAAGATGTTTGGACTTCGCATTGAACTTAGGTAAGAACATTCCGGATCTAAAGATATTTGTTGGCGAATTGAATGAATTAAATGAGTTTCTTCAACCAGATAACCTCTTTTACAAAGAACACCCTACTCAAAATTGGAGCATCGGAACAAAAGATGAGAGAGACTGGATCACATCCGTCAATGGGTCTTTCCCATCTTTTTTCGCCTTTTGGAAAAAGGCCCAAGAAGAGATCTTCTCATGAAGGAAAGACGCAATATCGTTTGGTTGAAACGGGATCTTCGATTGATGGATCACCAACCATTATTGCAAGCAACGAATGAAGAGTGTGATTATTTGATAATATACATTTTCGAACCTTGTATGATCAATTACCCGGATTGTTCCACCAGGCACCTTCAGTTTGTTCATCACAGCTTAAAAGTTATCAATGAGAAGCTTGCCACGTTAAACCGACAGGTACATGTTTTTCATAGTGACGCCTATTCCGTCTTTGATTGGATAACAAATCAGTTCGACATTCAAAAGGTATTTAGTTATCAAGAAAGTGGTATTGAGTTAACTTGGGAACGAGATAAACAAATCAACTCCCTGTTGAAGGACAAAGGAATCCAATGGAATGAATTCCAGAGGGATGGCGTAATTCGTGGAATCAAAGACAGAATCAATTGGGATCAACAATGGTATGCTTTTGTAAATGAACCTATTTTATCAATTCCCTTCAAAAAGTCCGATAAATTAGAATTAGTTGACCACCCTTTTCCTGTTTCAAAAGAACTAATGGAGATCTTGGATTACTACCCTGACTCTTTGCAACCTCCCGGTGAAAAAATGGCCTGGAAGTACTTGAAATCATTTTGTGATGACAGAGGAAAAAATTACAATCGCCATATTTCAAAACCCCTTGAAAGTAGGTCATCTTGTGGACGAATCTCACCTTACCTTGCATGGGGAAATCTCAGTATTCGTCAATGCGCACAGTTTGTTATCAATCATCCCAACTATGCTCATCACAAAAGAGCTTTTGATGGATTATTGACGAGATTGAAATGGCATTGTCACTTCATACAGAAATTTGAAGTGGAATGTTCATACGAGACTCAATGTGTAAACAAAGGTTATGAATCACTTGAACATACCAACGAACCAAAGCTTATTGTGGCTTGGAAAGAAGGGCGAACAGGATTTCCTCTTGTAGATGCGTGCATGCGGTGTCTCCAAGAAACTGGATGGATAAATTTCAGGATGCGGGCCATGCTGGTTTCAGTATTCTGCCATCATTTCGACATTGACTGGCGCGAAGGAGTTTATCATTTAGCCAGATTATTCCTGGATTATGAACCCGGAATTCATTATCCACAATTTCAGATGCAAGCAGGAACTACGGGAGTAAATACGATCCGAATGTACAATCCTGTGAAGCAAAGCAAAGATCATGATCCGAAAGGAGTTTTTATAAAAAAGTGGTTGCCAGAGCTTGAAAAAGTTCCCGAAGAATTCATCCATGAACCCTGGAATTTGACCGAAATCGAAAAGACGATGCTTGGAATTGAAATTAACTATCCGCATCCGATGATCGATTTAGAAGAAGCGGGTAAAAGAGCGCGTACCAAGATATGGGGACATCGAAAAGATCCAGAAGTTAAAAAAGAATCCTCAAGGATTGTAATAACTCACACCAGAAACAACTCAAAACGATCCAATGCACAAAAGTAATTTACCCGAGAAGGTTTGTCCGGTTTGTCAGCGCCCCTTTCAATGGCGTAAAAAATGGGATCGCAATTGGGAGCATGTAAAATATTGCAGTGAACGATGCAAAAGAAACAAATCGAATGAGCAAAAGGATTAAGCTGGTTCTTCCCCATCAATTGTTTGAATTCAATCCACTATTTGACGTAGAGGGTTCTTTCTTAATGATTGAAGAATTCCTGTTCTTTCGTCAGTACAATTTTCACAAGCAGAAAATTGCTTTTCATCGGGCAAGCATGAGGTGGTATGCATCCTGGCTTGAAGAAAAAGGTGCTGATGTTATCTATATTTCTTCATATAATGATTACAGTGATTTACGTATACTCGATAGCTATTTTGCAGAAAATTCCTTTGAAGAAGTTCATATGGTTGATCCAGTCGACAATTGGATTACAAAAAGGATTAAAAATTTAAAGAACGTAGAGTTGTATCTCTACGAAAATCCAAGTTTTCTCAACAGCAACAAGGACAATCGGCAGTTTTTCAAAGGAGATAAAAAATTCTTTTTCCAAACTTATTTCTACAAAGAACAGCGACAAAGGTACAATGTCCTTTTGCAAGCGAGTGGAGAGCCCGAAGGAGGAAAGTGGAGCTTTGATGACGAAAACCGTAAGAAGTATCCAAAAGGTAAAACCCCTCCACCGGCATTCCATCCTCAAGAATCAGTCTATTGGAATGAAGCTGTCAATTACGTGGAACAGTACTTTCCTGAGAATTCCGGTTCAGTTGACATGCAAATTTATCCCATTGATTTTGAATCAAGTAAAGCTGCATTGAACCACTTTCTGGATTATCGATTTTATGATTTTGGAAATTACGAAGATGCTATAGTACAAAATGAATTGACGCTTCATCACAGCCTACTAACCCCTGCACTAAACTCCGGATTGCTCACACCTCATTTTGTCCTTGACAAAACAATAAAGTTTGCGAAGAATGAAGAAATTCCATTGAATTCAACCGAAGGTTTTGTTCGCCAGGTAATCGGATGGCGTGAGTTCATACGAGGAATGTACGAGTGCAAAGGAACTGAAATGCGAACTTCAAACTTCTGGAATTTTGATCGTAAAATCCCTAAGAGCTTTTATAATGGTTCAACCGGAATTTTACCGATCGACGAAACCATTCAAAAGATCTTGAAAACGGGTTATTGCCATCATATTGAACGATTGATGATACTTGGAAACTTCATGTTAATTTGCGAATTTGACCCTAATGAAGTGTATCGTTGGTTTATGGAGCTCTTCATCGATTCATATGATTGGGTAATGGTTCCTAATGTATACGGAATGAGTCAATTTGCAGATGGGGGTTACTTCGCTACCAAACCTTACATCAGCGGCTCCAATTACATAAAAAAAATGAGTAACTATCCCGGTGGTGAATGGGAAAAAATCTGGGATGCTTTGTTCTGGAACTTCATTGACAAACATCAAGAATTCTTTTCGAAAAACCCAAGATTATCAATGATGGTGCATACATTCAATAAAATGAATCCAGAAAAGAGATCAAATCATCTCTTAACAGCAAATAGCTTTTTAGTATCACTTGATTCAATAAATTGATTTAAATGAACCTTTTTCTAATAATATTGTAATCTGAACGAAACAAAATTAGAAATGAGTCAATTTCATTTGATTAATCTTTGGATACCTTTCGTTTTTATATCTTATACTGTATTCAGTCAGCAACCCGATTCTGCAGTGTACAAGGTTGAAAAGAACGGATTGATCTTTAAGCGTTATGTTCAGATGTATGAACAGCCTCAAACCTGTGAGGTGAAGCCACCGGGTTTTGTCGCACCTAAGGCCTACTCTACCCATTACACGATCATTCGTAAAAGTGACGAAAAGCTCCTCTTGAATGTTACGGGTGAAACATATTTTCAAAACAGCAAAGAGATAGCTGGTGACCCGATCGTAAAGGATATTGATTTTGATGGTGTATTGGATCTGTGGATCCCTGCACCTGAAAAGAAGGGCTACAAATTTTACTCGTTCAACCCTTCACTGGACAATTTTGAAATGAACTTCTTATCCAAACTCTATGATCTGAAAATAGATACAGAAAAACAGCGGGCTACGGGCTATACCTATGATTATGAATTCTATGGGGGAGCGCCTGATTCTAAAACCGAGTATGTGCTTCAAGGGAAAAACCTACCAGTCGTTAAAAAGCAAATAATACCCTTAAACTGACAATTTAAAAAATTCATTTTCCAAAATTTTGAAGCTAATGATACTTTGTTCAACTAAATTCTTTTGAACCAAGGATCTTACTCGATTCATTCATTTTTATTCAAAACAAATACAGAATTCGAATTGATAATCCTTCGCTTCAATATGCTTTTTCATTTGCTAAAAATCAAGAAATCGACCCAAACTAAGTATTAGTTCGTATATCCCACTGAGTGCCAATCCGTATTTATAGTACAGAATACTAAAGGTATGCGTAATCTGAAAAATTCCTCACTCATCTTTGTCTCACGAAACCAAAAAAACAATTAAAAATGAAAACAAAAATGAAATTCGGAAAAATGATTTTTTTAATCATGCTTGGAGCAAGTACTTATTTTTCAAATGCACAAACAGCAAGTACTAGTTTACAAGTGAGCTACAGTAAAGTAAACCCTACTTGCAACGGAAGTACCAACGGACAAATAGTTATTTCCATTACTGGAGGAACAGCACCGTACATCGTAAACAACACAGTTATTAGTGGATCCACTCACACATTAACTAATCTTTCAGAGGGATCTTATACTTTCAATGTCGTTGATCAGAACAATGGCAACCTTAACAGTCAAATTAATCTTGCTGCACCACCACCACCTCAAATATCAGTGGTAATCGGCGAAGTCACAACGATTGGTGGCAACAATGGATATATCGATCTTACGGTAGTAAGTCAGCATCAACTTTCTTACTTTTGGACAACTTCCGCACCAATCAATATTGCAGCTACAGAACAGGATTTAATGAACATTGTTGGAGGTGAATACAATGTCCTTATCAGTGAATCTAATGGTTGTTCATTCAGTAAAAGCTTCACAGTGATTGAAAAGGAGCAAATTTATGTTCCTAACGTAAACTTTGAAGTTCCTGAAAACATTTCTAACGAAACAACTGAGATTTCAGTATTCCCTAACCCTTCTTTTGGAGAAGTTACCATCAAAACCGGAGATAAAATTGCAGAATATTCAGTAGTAAATGAAATGGGTACAACAGTTGCTCAGGGTAAAGGATCTTTCACAAACGATACATTGAATCTTAAGACAGGAAGATACTATATCATTTCAACTGATGTAAACGGAAATACGACTAGAAAACATCTTCAGATTTTATAATCGAAGGTATTAGATTATACGTTAAATAAATTCAAAACAAAAAAGCTCCACTTGGAGCTTTTTTTGTTTAAAGTACTTGACTTAATCAAGTTTTTTGATGATCTGAGCAGTCCCAATTCTGATTATTGATGCATTTTTTAAATGAATTGAATCAAATGAGAGACATTTGAATTTTAATCTTTAGTAAATTAAAACTATTGTGTTTTCCTTTTTTTATCTTTCCGAACATGAAAAAGCATCTAATATTCTATTTAATTTCAATGCAGGTTTTCTTGATTCATGCACAAACCAACCTGAATGTGACCAATAGCGTTGCGGATCAAGTGATCAAAGGAAATTTTGACCCACTGCAATTCTCTTCAACCAACACGGTGAGCGATCATCAGCAAATGATCCAGTACTTGCAGAATTCCATCGAACCGGATTCGTTGAAAGCCCATATCGTGAAGATGGCCACTTTCCATAATCGAAATACAGGTTCTGATACCGTTTCTACTACAACAGGTATCGGTGCGGCAAGAAGATGGGCTTACGGTAAATTTGAGCAATTCAGCTCGGCTTCAGAAAACCGATTGATTCCCTCTTATTTTCAATTCGATCAAACCATTTGTTCGGTCACACAGCATCGAAATATCATCGCGGTTCTGCCTGGCTCAGACGTGCAAGACCACGAAGTGATCATTATCGAAGGACATATCGATAGCCGATGTGAGAGCTCATGCGACATCACTTGTCAGGCTCACGGGATAGAAGACAATGCTTCAGGTTCGGCGCTGGTACTGGAGCTGGCAAGGGTGATGAGTACCTTCTCTTATCCGAAAACGATCGTTTTCATGTTGACCATCGGTGAAGAACAAGGCCTATATGGTGCCAATGCCTTCGCGCTCTATTGCCAGACCAACACAATTCCGGTGAAGGCGGTTTTGAACAATGACGTGATCGGAGGAATCATCTGCGGAAACACATCTTCAGCACCTTCTTGTCCTGGAGTCGATTATATTGATAGTACACAAGTCAGGATCTTCTCGTACGGCGGATTCAATTCCCCTCATAAGCAGCTGGCCCGATTCACCAAATTGCAATACAAAGAAGAATTACTCCCTAACGTGAACGTTCCCATGCTGATCTCGATCATGACTCCCGAGGACCGATCAGGAAGATCCGGCGATCATGTCCCGTTCAGACAAAAAAGCTTTACAAGCTGCAGATTTACTTCGGCAAATGAGCATGGGAATGCCTCCAACGGAGCTGGCTACGTAGACAGACAACATACGACGAATGACATTTTAGGGGTCGACACCAATGCTGATCTGGAGATCGATAGCTTCTTTGTTGACTTCAATTACCTGGCTCGAAATGCAGCGATCAATGGTACAGCAGCAATCGTCGCGGCAAAGGGACCTAAGAAACCGGATTTCAGCGTAGCCACACTTACGGGTCCAACCATCATTATTCAGATCACTGATCAGACGCAATATGCCAACTATCGTGTCGGACTGAGAACGCTGACCAATGACTGGGACTCTGTCTATACGATCAACGGGATCTTGGACACTATTTATCCCCCTCAGGCCAGCAATTACATTGTCAGTGTAGCTTCGGTTGATGAATTCGGAATGGAAAGCCTGTTTTCTCAAGAGATCAACATCAGCGACGCACAGCTGAGCACTGAAGAGTTGTCAATGAATATGGATTTTCCAATCCAATTGCTTCAAAACAAACCAAATCCCTTTGATGAAGCCACCATCATTGGTGTTTATGTGAATGGAACGTTTACCTACAAAAAAGCCTGGATCCAGATCGAAGATGAAATGGGTAAAGAGCTTGAGTGTATTCCGATCACTTTACACGCAGAGATCAATGAGATCCAATACGAACACGGCTACGGAAAAACAGGCACCTTCATCTATTCGCTCATCGTTGACGACATTCGGATCGATAGCAAGCGAATGGTGTTCGCGAATTAAATTTAGGTAGGGACAACCTTGTGTTTAAGCTGAAAAATTACTTCTTCTTTTTCGGCTTGTAGGCTTCCTCGTATTTGTTGATCCAATCCTGAGCAGTCATTTTCTGCATCAGCTGACCGATCAGGTCATAGGGTATCTCTTCCATCTTTTTGAAACGGATACAGCTTTTCCCCATATCGAGCTTTTGCTTGCTGTACTTTGGATATTCCTCCACAAACCAGTCGTGGAAAACCGAATCCGCATAAATCCCCATGTGGTAGAAATTAATGGAGCCCTTCTGAGAAGCCAATCCTGCAAATGGTAATTGTTCACTTGGTTTACAATGATATCCGTCTGGATACAGTGAATGCGGAATCACATATCCCAATCCTCCATAGCTGATCGCAGCTTCAAAGCCTTTAGGCAAATGATCCACAATGACCTTATGCAGTTTATTGAACGGCTCTAATCTGTCTTCAGGCAGATTGGCCAATATTTCTTCAACTGTGGTTCCGTTTGCTTTCATGGCTTGGTGTGTCTGTTTAATGTGGATTACTCTACCTATCAAAGATAAAAATGAATTCGAAATGGGAAAATGCACACTTATATCGATAAGCATACGTTGTTATTCACCCATTCACATAAAAAAATACTATATTCACTAATGCTCTCTGGTAATAAAACTGATTGCTTAATCTATGGCTAGTTAAATGTTAAACTCAATTATAACCGGATCGGGCTCATTTATCCCTGAAAAAAGAGTGAACAACTCTGAATTTAACAACAATCAATTCTATTCGGAAAATGGTGAAAGAATAGAAAAGGACAACGTCGAGGTCATTCAAAAATTTCAAGAAATTACCGGAATAAAGTCAAGACGGTATGTCGAAACTGAAATGTCTTGTTCACAAATTGCGACCATTGCCGGACAAAAAGCCATTGAATCAGCTCATATTGATAAAGAATCAATCGATTACATCATTGTTGCGCATAATTTTGGAGATGTTTTGGACGGTTCTAATCAATCCGATATGGTACCTTCCATTGCTTCCAGGGTGAAGCACGAGCTCGGAATTGAAAATGAATTCTGCATAGCGTATGATATAATTTTTGGATGCCCCGGATGGGTACAAGGATTGATACAGGCCCATATTTTTATCCAATCAGGAGAAGCAAAAAGATGTTTGATCATAGGCACTGAAGTGCTTTCAAGAGTTATTGACCCTTCCGATAGAGATACTATGATTTTTGCAGATGGGGCTGGTGCAGTAATTATTGAAGGCATAGAGGAAGAGAACAAAAGAGGTGTTTTAACCCACGCTGCCCTATCTCATACAGGGGTTGAAAAGAGCTATCTCCAGGCTGGTTATAGTTATGACAGAACAAAGAATGAAGGCGTGCATTTTATGAAAATGAATGGTCATAAAATCTATTTATATGCAATAGAGCAGGTTCCGAAAGCGATGAAATACTGTATGGATAAAATCAACCTGGATATAGATTCATTAGACAAAATATTGTTGCATCAGGCCAATCACAAAATGGACGAAGCCATTGTTAAAAGATTGTTTAGAGCTTTTGGTAAAAGCGACTTTCATGAATCAATAATGCCAATGACGATTGAAAAACTTGGGAATAGTTCGGTTGCCACCGTCCCTACCCTTTACGATTTAATTATCAGAAACCAACTAAAAGGACACACGCTCTCAAAAGGAAACAAGATCCTATTGGCTTCAGTGGGTGCTGGAATGAATATTAATTGTGTGGTTTACGAATGTTAGTCGAAGAATAAACTTACTTGCTTTTGAATGGATTTTGTGAATCGTGTAAATTATTTCATTTCAACATTTCGTTTCCAGAATAAAATATAAACACATCACAAATGAATCCAGAAATTCTCGAGACTTTCCTATTTTTATTTACAGAAACGACGTTTCGTTTTCAAAAATGATTAACATGCGAACTAAGCATTTTTTTTTCTGTATGTACATTCTTTTCTCGACTCAGCACATAATTGCTCAGCTCACACAAGAATCATACGACAACTTGCAAAATAATTACAACTATACGTTTTGGAACGATAATTTTAAGACAGTAAATGTTCCTGATAGAGAGTTCACTATTCAAACCAGTGATTTCGGTCTAAAAATAAATTATTCGGACCTAACGATTTCTAATATGGATATTAATACAAGCTCACTTTCTTCAGATGAAGCATTTGTATTGTCTGATGCTACCCTCTTTCCAACATCAACGACAGGAGAAATTAATTACAGAATTCTTCAAAATGGCAATATACTTCATGAAAAAGCAGCCAATCCGACGAATTCGGGCATTAAAATTAGTCAAATGTCTGAATATGGAACCTGGCTCAATCGCAGGTTTTTGGATAGCTTGAATTATACAAATGGAGCAAACATCTACGGGACATTTAGTGGCATTGAATTCACGAGCTGGCACAATAGATTGAAAATGACATTTTACGTGAAACCAAGAACTACGATTTCGAATGGCCAATTGCAGCTTGAAATCGCAATGCCTGCCATCTATAGTGCTTTCTATAACAGCGGTGAAATCTTCGGCTTCGCTAATTCAGAGGATATTGGATTTGCAATTAAAGGGGGTACAAATTCTAATTCCACGATAGTAAACGGCGGCGTGATCACTACCACTTTAGCTGAGCAAAATTTAATAGCTGGTAATCTTTATCAGGTCAGCTTAATCATTTATGCAGTAAAACAAAATCTCTCCAATACTTTTACAGAAATATTTGATGATGCTGACAATTTTGTCATAACCTCCAATCAAACTCTTCCAAATACAACAGGAACTGTTTCAATTAGCTATGATCAAAATGAAGGAATTTATTTCCTTGATATACCCAAATATACAATGGGACAATACAACTGTGCGAGTGCGGATCTATTACAAAATATTCAATTCGGTATTGAAAATACAACCAATCAAAACAAACGAATTCGATTATGTATTCGTCAAATACCTGCTGTGAATGTCACCGGATTCTCTTCAATGCTGAGAAGCAGAGATGGGGATCCATTGGGTATTCCACTCCAAATTTCAAAGAACTGGCATGGAACCACTTCCAATGCTCTTCATGCTGGATCATGGATCAAAGAATACGTTGAATTGATTATTCCCGCAAGCAGCACTGAGCTTTTCGATTATACAAGAGTTGGGGCAAAATGGGGAGAAACCTATGGTGCTTTTTCGCATCAATTGAGCGTTGTAGGTGCAGGAGTTTGGCGAGGTGGATGGCTCGAAGCAGGACTCGGGTCATTTGGAGAAAATATAACGCATTCTCCCGATTATGAATATGGGAATTCCAATGGCTGTGATTTCCGACCATTTCTAGTAACCAATCAAAATCAGGGTGGCACCTCACTTGAATGCCGTTGGACAGGAAATCTTGGTGGAATTGACATTGGACATTATACCAATTCGAATAATCAGCGCATTTATCAAAGTCAGGTCAAAACTGCCTTTAAGCGATACGGTCCAAATCTTTCAGAGACATCCATTTCAACCCTATCTTCAGATCTCAAATTAAAACTTGATTACACTTTCTATCTAAATAGATCCAATGACTTTACGAGAGTATATTACAAAGTAAAGCTTCATGCCCTTGACTCAATTCCATTTAATCGTTTTGAAATGTTCCAGCTCGGAGGAGACATTTACAATACATTAGTTGCTCAATCAGTTGTTTTTGGTAATGATGGTGGCGCTGTAGATATCCTCGCACCTACAAATTCGGGGTCCAATAATTATACAACCAGCCATATTGAACTTAGCGGAAATCAACCTTGGTTATGGATTGACGGAGAATGCAATAACACCCCAGTTGGCAGCGATCTTAACATTGATGCTAATGCCGGATTAATCATAAGATCGTATAAGGGCCTTTTCAATGGTAGTGTCGATGATACTCCTTATTTGCGGGAAAGATCAAGTTCAATAGGTTACTCCGCTTCTACGGGATTGAACCCCACTTCTTACTGTTTGGTTCCTCCCCAAGGTGTGACTAGTCTTTCCTCCGGAGATAGTGTTGAGTTGTTATTAGAAGTCTGTCTTATTCCAAAATCTGTGAACGATTACTATGGAAATGATACCCTGTTCGCACAATCACTTAATTCAATTGGAAATTCATGGGAGCTTCTGTTCAATGAGGCAGTGTTTAACAAACCTGTTGTTACATCTCAAAACTCCTCGATTACTGAAGGTTATCCAGTGAAGATTGAAACAATAAACAATGAAGCCATGATTGACATTCAAGGTGGAAAGAATTATGTCCCTATTGTGTTTACAAATGTCGATTCAATATTAAATCCAAAGCTTTGGAAGCGCGTAAATAATTGTTGGGAGCTGATAGATCAAGCTAACTGGGGAAGAGACTTCTGGCAAACCGATTACAATGCCGAATTAGGGAAATTTGAAGTAACCTACAATGTAAAACATGATGTGGGTGACAGTTTAACATTAAACACCTACTTTTTTGGAAGTAACCCACCACCTGTAGAATCTACAGATACGATTATTGCTTGCGACTCTTATGTGTGGATTGATGGAATCACATATACCTCTTTAAACACAATTGCTACGCACATCCTACAAGGAGCGGCTGGATGTGACTCATTGATAAGATTGAATTTGACAATAAATACGATAGATGAATCCATAACTGACAACTCACCTGATTTATCTTCGAACGAACAAGATGCATTATATCAATGGATAGACTGCATAACGAATGGCTCAATAGCGGGAGAAACAAATCAAAATTTCACAGCCTCCACGAACGGAACGTATGCAGTAATCATTAATGATGGTATCTGCACAGATACTTCAGCCTGTTACCAAGTCAACAATGTTGGTTCGCTGAATTTGAATTTCGACCACGGAATCATTTTATTTCCGAATCCAACCAATGGCCTAATAACAATTCAATACGAGCAGGAAATAGCCAATAGCATGAGAATCAGACATGTTGATGGTCGCATTATGTATTCATCAACAATTAATTCACAAGAAATTCAAGTTGACATTGAAAGCTACAGCAATGGAATCTATTTAATTGAGTTACAATTCGATGATAAAAGTGTGATTTATCGCATAATTAAAGAGTAAGATTAAATTTTGCCCCTTTGAGAAATGAATTCCTGACGGGTCATAAAAGAAAAAACCCGTTTCACTTTCGCGAAACGGGTTCCTTTCGTGACCTCCGAGGTCGAGATATCTAACTTTTATAAGGATTTAGAGGGGATTTCAAATTGGAGAGCAATTGATAATGTAGAGCGAGAAACAGAACGAAAATGAAGTAAAACAAAAACGAGAATGACGCTCTCACACTCATTCTCGTTTTGTTTTGTGACCTCCGAAATGGAGAAATCTAACTTTTACGAGGATATTCAAAAGGTTATTGATTGGAAATAATTGAGCGATTTCACCCCTATAGAATCAACTCAATTTTTGAATTAATCCACTCAATATATAGCGATTTGAATCATAAAAAAAGCGGATTTTCGATTGGGAAAGAAACAGCAGATTGACCTATTGACAAAATCAAAATATTCTGCTTTATTTCACCCTTCTTGCAGTTTATTCAATGCATCAATACTTGATTGAACGCCCAATTTTTGGTAGATATTATACATGTGTTTTTTAACAGTAGTATGAGAAACAAAAAGTTTATCTGCAATTTCTTTATGCCGAAAACCTTCCGATACCATGAGAATAATTTCTCCTTCTCTTAGGGTCAATTGGTATTTTTGCATCGCTTTAATTAGTACACTATTTTTCGAAGCCGGCAAAACTACTGATTTAGCTGAATGACTAAATAATGCAATTTCGATAGCAGAAAAAAGTTCTTCATTGCTAAACGGTTTGATTAGAAAAGCATTCGGCAGCGTTTCTCTACAGCGCTCTATGGTATCCTTATCACTGTTGGCAGTTAGATATATAATTGGCAGAGCATAATTGGCATTTATGTGATGTCCTAAATCTATTCCATCCAATTTTGCATTAAGGTTGATATCTAACAGTACTATATTCGGCTTTTCATTTTCGATCATTTGGATTGCTTTGGCAAATGAATTAGCCGGTTTACAATAGTCATAATTCAAATTTTGAAGTGCTAAACAAATGGTATCAGCAATGATCATTTCATCTTCCACTATTCCTACTTTAATTCTTTCCATAGAAATTTTATTTACTTAATTCAGGATTAAACTGAATGACAAAAACACTGCCTTCCTCAAATCTATATTCCAAATTGCCATTTATTTGTTCAGATAACCCACTGATCAACCTCAAACCAAGTGTTTGCGCATTTTCAAAATCGATAGTTGGCGGCAATCCTGGTCCATTATCTCTGTATTTAAATTCATAGTTGCCATTTTCCAAAATTGTTAGGTTGATTTCAATTTTTTTATCGGATTGCTCCGGTGGAAGATATTTATAAGAATTTGTTAGCAGTTCATTCACAATTAAACCCAGTGGAATAGCAATATTAATATCTATTGGTATATCATCTGATTGAATTACACAGTCGATGATGCGTTGCTCATTTTCAAACAGTTGTTTCACAGCGATGACTAAATCTGTTAAAAACACTTTGAAGGAAATGGTTTCTAAATTGGTTCCTCGGTAGAAATTCTGGTGTATTAATACAATACTCGAAAGTCTGATTTTTCCTTCATTCAAAGCTTCAATTGCTTTTTTATCGGTCATTCGTGCTTTTTGAAGATCCAATAACCCAGTTACAATCTGCAGGTTATTTTTGACCCTGTGATGCAATTCTTTCAAAAGTATGTCTTTATCACCGAGTGCTTTTTGTAAATCTTCGGTGCGATTGATAATTATTTTTTCAAGTTTTGCATTTTGTGCTTTTAGCCGTTTACTGCGGAACAAAAATATTCCTATAATCAATAATAGTATCACACTTATTGACAAGATAATAAACCAAGATGTTAAATAAAATGGCGGAATTACTAAAATTGGGATTTCAAGAATGTGTTTTTGCCAACTTTCGTTTTCTATTTGTGCCTTAATTTCGATTGTATATTCTCCAAAAGGAAGCTCACCAAGCGAAATACTTCCATTTGTTACTGAAATCCAACTATTTTGTACTCCTTTTATTCTGTAGGCATATTTTTTCCTTTGTACTGAATAATCCAATAAGGTGAAATCGATTTTTAATAATTTATCCGAATTATAGAATTCAATTCGACGATTATTTAAAAAAGAAATTAATTCGTCTTGCTCTCCTTCTGCAGAATATTTGATTAAAGAAATCAAATGCAAAGGAACCTCTTTGAATGTTCTCGTTGGAATTTCATTGGGATTAAAACCATTGACTCCATTTATTCCACCAAAATACAGAAAGCCATCCAACGCCTTAAAAGAGGACCCACGATTAAATTCATCATTCGACAAACCATCTTTTATTGTGAATAAATCGGATTCTCCATTCGATTTATAAAAACGAATTAAACCATCATCAGAGCCAATCCAGAGATGATTGTTTTCATCCTCTTCAATTCGATAAAGAACCATACTTGGTAATCCCTTTTCGTTCGTGTAATTTTCTATTTTAGCCTTACCGTACGGCTTATTCCACTCCCATTTGAAAAGACCTTGTCCATTGGTCGCTATCCATAAATCATGATTTTTATCTTCATGCGCATCGAGCATATACTCAATTGGTAGGTGCTTATTTTTATCTTTCGCTAAAGGACCAAAATAATCTACAATTTGTTGGTATTGAATGAGAAATAGCCCATTTTCAGCTTGTGCGAGTATCCCTTTTGAACTATTAAAAATACGGTACACATTTTTAACTTTCGGTAAATTCAAAGACTTGTATGAAATAGAATTATAGCGATTATTTTTTATATCAAATAATAGGATATCTGAACTTCTACCGAGAAAAAGGGAAGATGCATCCTTTTGAAACATGCAATTTACAGAACCATGCCTATTGTTTAGAAATGGAACTTTTTTAATCAAGCTTAATGTTTTGGATTGAAAAATATACATATTATTGGAATCCGATATATAGAATTGATCTTTCAACCCGATTATTCCCCAGCCCAATTGGAAAATATCAATCAATCCGGAATGACTGCCGCTCTTAAAACTGTAGGATAATAGGTTTGCATGGATCGTTTTTGATTCGTGCATATTTGCGACATAAATTCCTCTTGCCTGAGGATGTTTCACCAATGTTTGTTGATCAATTGTAAAAAAAGTTTGAAAATAATTTGGCTTAATCCTTATTTTGTAAACTCCCTTCTGCGTACATACCCACAAATACCCTCTTGTATCCTTTAAAAAATGCCATATCCGATAGTTTGCATCGCTCCCAAAAAAAGCATTTTCAAGTATTTTATAGATTCTATTGTTTTCAATATAGAAAATACCTTTTTCTGACTTTACAATAGTATTCTTCGTTTCAAATGAAAATATTTTCTCATGTTCAATCTTTTCTAATTTTTCACCCTGAATTTTAATAAAGGAATTGGTTTGCTTATTTAAAGATTTTAGATTGTTTTGGTAAAGATAGCTCCTCAAAAAATGAGAAGGAAGTTTGGGTTTAGATTTTGTTTGGAAAAATTTGTTGTACGAATTAATTTCAAATGTATTCGCATCCAATAGGCCGTAATCATTGTTGATGTATTTAAGCGTCCATTTGTCTCCGTAGGCAATAAAAATCCGATTTTGATTGTCTACATATAAATTCACCACAATATTTGATTCTAATCCATTCTTTGTAGTGAAATATTTGTAATTTTTACCATCAAAGCGACACAATCCATTTTTTGAACCGAACCAAATAAATCCTTTTTTATCTTCAGCCACGCAATAAATATCGCGAGATGGCAAGCCTTCTTCTACGGTCAAAAATTCATATTTGACAATATAATCCTTTCCAATCATTGGCTTTTGTCCGAATACATGTGTCAGGTGGACAATAAAACAAAAAAAGAAAGCCGTAAATTTTAACATGTTTTAATTTAATTTTAACATAAAATAAGCTTAATTTTTAAGTCTACCGTCTAAAATGCATAACCAAAAGCACATCAGTTAATTATGCTTGTAAATACTACTTTAGTAGTAGATTTGGATTATTAAATGGAGGACAATACCATTCGTTTAAAAAATAACTCATTGTGTTTAAATATAGTCACTAGACAAGACACAATGTGGCTAACTAATGCGCTTATTACTAAAAAAAAGACCGATTACTTCGGTACAAAATAGAAAACGCAGTGGAGTTAGTTGATGGCTAGAAAGCCCTAACAGCCCTTAGTGTAACGTAGCCACTTTTAGGGGCTAAGCCTTGGACACCAGCTACGAAATTCTGAGACCACACAAAGTCGGTATCGTACTCCGTTGAACTCCAATAACCAGCATCACCAAAATCGCCAATATTTCCCAATCCTAAAGCATTTCCTTGACCTATGTTTTGATACATTAGATTGAGTTCATATTTTGATGGCAGGTACCAATCGGTGTAAACTCCGATAGATAAATCTTGACACGTTTCATTTGCATCGCAAGATGCGCAATCGCCTTGCCATCTTCTGATACCCTGACTATTGCCTTCTCCACTCCCTATGCCATTTCCATAAGCATATGTATCAACATTGCTTCCAGTACTACACCATTGTAATCCAGAACTTTGATCGGCTGCTGCGCTAATTAAGCCATAGCAACCTGAGGCATCTAAGTAAAAAATAATTCCACCTTGGTAAGTCTGGCCAATAGATAAGCCGCATGGCCCTTCGGTATTTCCTGAAGTTTTAGCGTATAATGCATACGGTACACTCATCAATTGACTTGTTCCCATTACTGTATAGTTGGTTCCACCTGTTAAATCAACTGCTGTTTCCATGAAATATGGCCCTGCTGACCAATCAATGGCTGAAAAATCATCCGTGCTTGTACCCGAACCAATTTGAAGGTTCACTAATCCATACGCATTGGTTGTTTGAGCAAACGTTTCGGAATATACCACTGTTCCGCCAATACTTCCCTGTTGGATCGTCATGCGCATCCCAACCGATTGGTTGTCTAAGATTGTATTACCAGCATCGCGAACGACTGCTTGGTAGTTGAAGCCTTCCGGTGCTTGACCGAAAGAACTGAATGAAAGTGTCGCTGCTGCAACGAGTGATAAAAGTATTTTTTTCATGATTTGATAATTAGTGTGATTTAACTAGTTTAAATGTCTTACGCTTCGGTCCCTTCGACGAGCTCAGAGGCCCATTATAACTGTTTTCGAAAATTAATTCAAGTGAATATGCCCCTGGAGCCAATTGACTTACCTGAATAGGAGTTTGCTCGGTAGAAAGAATCATTTAGCCCATTAATCGTTCAGAATAATCAGCTCTCTTCTAAATTCTTGTTCTTCTGTAATTAATTTGATCATGTACTTACCAGATATCAAGTTCATGCAATCGATTTCACCTTTCGTCGCATCATAATTTATATGCATTTCTCTCCCTAAGACATCATAAAATAGTAAGTCAATGATTGATTCCTGATTCTTGACAAAGAAAATACCATCATTAGAAGGGTTTGGGTAAACAATTAAATACTCTGAGTTCTTAATATCCTCAATACCAACATTGTTAATCGTTACACAGTTTGAAGTATCACTGCAATTTCCGCTTGTAACAATAACCGCATAATCTCCATTTTCGGTAGCAGTAAATAATTGACTTGTCTCCCCTAAAATGATTTGATTTCCGTTTGAACAGTCAATCCACAAATAGCTATCTCCTGTTTGATCTGATGTAACAGTCAGGTCATTTACGATACTTGCTGTGATAGCAAGTGGAGGTTCTACGGTCAAATCTGTAGTGATTTCCATCAAACAACCAAAAGGTGTCACAGCAGTATCAATATAGATTCCAGTTTGTGAATAATAATTGTTGCCTACAGCAATTGAATCACCAGAACAAATAACTTCCGTATTCGTTTCCGTCCATATTGGTATAATTGGATCTGATGAAATTTTTAAATTCCTAAAACAGCCATCTATAACACTTGAAGTGCCAAAATTTTTGGTAGAAAAATTAAAATCACCTGCATGTTCAAGTGTGTTAATACAATTTTGATAAACTATTACACCATCCAGTTCAATGCATATTGAGTTGTTTTTATACTTTAAAACAGCCGTATACCAGTTCCCAGGGACAACATTACCTGCAGTCTCTGTATAATTTCCATTATTATAAATAAAACCTAGCTTCCCATTATAGTTCCAGTATAGACCTATCCATCGATAACTAACACCACCTATGACAATTGGTGTCCAATTTATAGGGCCTGGAATGTTATTTGCTTTGAAATCTAATTCAATTTGAAACGAAGTAGGATCAAAATTCGCAATAACTGGACTAAGCCCATAATCAGTATTACCGCCCGTTTGACAAATTCCATTTGAAGGCGCAGAAATGCCTGGTGTTAACGTGTAATCTAAATTGTTCCCCGTTGCATCAACAAGATTTGTTAAAATTGGATAATCCGCAAGCAATGTTTGCGTGTAAGCCAGATTAAATAGGAAACAAAAAAACGTTACAGAGTAAATCTTATTATTCATCTTAATGGGTTTTAACTAGTTTAAATATTTTCCGCTTCGACCCCTTCGCCAAGCTCAGCGGTCCTTTGTTTTCATTTTCGAAAATTAATTCAAGTGAATAGCTTCCTGGAGCCAATTGGCTTACCTGAATAGGTGTTTGCTCAGCAGAAAGAATGTTTTGCAGAACCAATTTTCCTTGCGCATCATACAGCGTGTAGGTCACATTTTCAAACACACTCGTCTTGATGTTCAAAACATCTTGTGTTGGATTAGGGAAAATAGTTGCTTGAAAGTCGGGAGCAAAATCTTCTAATCCTAAAAAGTTCCAGTTGGTTTGATGGAAACCTTGCGTAAGGTCATTGGTTCCATTCGAACCTGTGTTAATTACCACCTCACCGACCGTGAAATCAATGCTTCCATTGGTGTTGCTATACGTTTCACCTTGAGAGGAAATGACTTCTTGAGCGGATGCTGAAAAAGCGGCAAAGAACGTAGCGAAAAGGAAAATTTGTTTTTTCATGTGCATCTAATAAGTTTTATAATGCAAATCTCGGTGGTTTAAAAGAGAAAGTAAATACTACTTTAGTAGTAGATTTTGAAATGTAAAATGGAGGACAATGCCCTCCATTTTGAAAAAATTTATTGTAGTGATTTTGTGTCGTCAATTGGCAAAATGCATGTAAACTTGCTGTTGCGCTCATTCCTGACAAAATCGACCGCTTACTTCGACACACTTTGACCCTTCGATAAACTCAGGGGAGTCCAGCTCAGCGGAGTCAACTCAGGGCTAGAAAGCACGAACTGCACGCACACGGAATCCGTAGAGTTTAGTGTAGTTCGACTGTTCGCCATTGGAGAATAACTGGTACCAAGCATCGTCGGAATCGTACTCGGTAGAACTCCAATAGTAGTAATTATTAAAACCGCCAACATTTCCTAATCCCAGAGCATTTCCTTGGCCTATGTTTCGATACATTAAGTTGAGTTCATATTTTGATGGCAAATACCAGTCTGAATAACCTCCTAAACTTAAATCAAGACAGATTTCAGCTGCATTGCAACTTGCGCAATCTCCTTGTGCTCTTCTTATTCTATAGCAATTTCCATCACCATCAAACAAGCCGCTACCAGAAGCATAGGTGTCTATATAGCTTCCATTCCACCATGCGATTCCTGTACTTTGGTCTGTTGGCGCGCTAATCAACCCATGGCATCCTGAAGCATCTAAATAAAAGATAATTCCACCTTGGTAAGTCTGCCCTATAGCTAAACCGCATGTGCTTGTTGTGCTAACTACATAAGGACTTACTACAGTTCCAGCACCTGTTACATTTATACCTGAACCTGCAGTAGTAACTCCTCCCTGCCCATCTGCGCCTGCCGGTCCCTGTGGTCCTACTGGGCCTTGAATTCCTTGAAGGCCTTGTGCTCCATCATTACCTGCTGGACCTTGTGGGCCTGTTGCGCCTGTTGCGCCCGTAGCACCAGTCAAACCTGTTTCTCCTGTTAAACCAGTTGGACCAGCTGGGCCGGTTGCGCCAACGGCTCCGTCATTACCTGCTGGGCCTTGAGGACCTTGCGGACCTGTTAATCCAGTTGCTCCTGTTAATCCAATTGGTCCTTGTGCACCCGTTGCTCC
>Ga0102815_10000435_pt1 | contig 28639 bp, 26 predicted proteins | sample ColrivemetaGS759_FD_79113 | JGI IMG/M metagenome (GOLD analysis project Ga0102815, IMG submission 79113) | Estuarine microbial communities from the Columbia River estuary - Ebb tide ETM metaG S.759 | ecosystem: Environmental > Aquatic > Marine > Intertidal zone > Estuary | place: USA: Columbia... | reverse complement strand
GACAGTTGGTTGGACTATCTTTATTGGGATGCCGAGCTGGATGCCTAAGGGGGCTGCGCCCGATCCGTTAACCACGGCATGGATGAGAAAACCTTGGCTCAAGCGACGTATGTTTAACGTGTGGTCGGTGTCTGGCTGACGTCATGACACGTTGCGCGCTCAAATCGAGGCGATTCGGGTTAACTCGAGGGATTGTGACGCTGCGTCTCAGACGGTGTGCAGGTAGAGATCGTAATCAACATCCGAGATCGTGCGTGCGACACGTTGATATTCGGCAGCTTTGACCTCGGTGAAGGTGCGGTGCATCTCTGGACCGAGCGCGTCCTTGAGAAAATCAGACTCGCGCGCGGCGGCGATGGCAGAGGCCCAGTCGCGCGGGATCGTGACGCTGGCTTCATCGTCATAGCCATTGCCGGTCGTTTCTGGGCCTGGGTCGATGGCCTCGGCCAATCCTTTGCGAATTCCGGCGAGAATGGTGGCAGCGACGAGATAGGGGTTGGCATCGACGCCAGAGGGGCGGTGCTCGATCCGGCGCGAGGCGGCAGGGCCTTCGGGAATCCGAAGGGCGACGGAGCGATTGTTGACGCCCCAATTCGTCGACACTGGCGCATAGGATTGATTGGCAAAGCGCCGCCATGAATTGAGATGGGGCGCAAAAACCAGCATCGATTCCCCCATAGTGGCCCGAAGCCCGCCTAAGGCATGCAGAAGCTCGGGAGCCCATGTGCCCTCGGTCCGTTCAGAGAAAATATTGCGCCCGGTCGCGTCGGGCAAAGACACGTGGAAATGCATGCCTGAGCCAGCATAGGCCGCGATCGGCTTGGCCATGAAACATGCGGTGAGCCCATGGGCGCGGGCCTGTGCGCGCACGATACGCTTGAGGCGCAAGAGGTCATCTGCGGCCGTGAGCACATCGGCGCGGTAGCGCAGGGTTAACTCATATTGCCCCGGCGCATATTCGGAGATCATCGTTTCGGCGGTGATCCCCGCCAATTCGGCGCCTTTGTAGATGTCGGAGAACAGCGGCACCATGCCATGCAGGTGATCCACGGAATAGACTTCGGTCTTGCCCGAGATACGCCCGTCAAGCACGGCGGCAGCGGGGCGCACCTGGCCCTGTGCATCCCGTTTGGGGTCGAGAAGGAAAAACTCCAATTCGAAGGCCGCAGCGGGGAAGTGGCCCTCGGCTGCGAGCGCGGCTTGTTGGCGTGCCAGAGCATGGCGGGGGTCGGAGGTCATGGGGCGACCGTCCAATTCATAAAGGCCCATCAGCACCTCGGCCCGAGGCGGGGTGGTGTTGTGCAATGGCACCAGAGTGCCGGGCAGGGGCCATGCCTTGAGGTCGCCATCACCCTGATCCCAGATCAGGCCGGTTTCATGGACATCTTCGCCGACGATATCGAGACCGAGAATGGAGATTGGGAAGCCGCGCCCGGATGTATAGATCGCGGCCAGCTCGTGGCGGCGAATGATCTTTCCCCGCGCAATGCCATTGGAGTCGGTCAAGATGAGGTCAATGGCTTCAATCTCGGGATGGGCGGCGAGGAAGGCTTCGGCCTCAGACAGTGTGGCACCAGTTGGGCAAAGGGTCATGAGGTTAGTCCTTCGAGAAGAGCATGCCGAGAACGGCGTGGAAATTTGCGACCAGACGGTCGATCTGTGCCCGGGTCGTGACCGGCGAGACAAGCATCATATTGTGGAAGGGGGCAATGAGCGAGCCACGGTTGAGCAAAGCGAGATGGGTGACGGCCTCGACTTCGGGGGCATGGGCGCGTGCCGCCTCGAAGCCGTTGCGAAGGGGACCGGGAGCGCAGATGAATTCGACCCGCGCACCGACGCGCACCACGTGCCAAGGCGCGCCATGCGCGGCAATAGCGCGGCTTAGTCCGGTGGCCAAGCGTTGGGCACCGCGCTCCATCTTGGCGAAAGCCGTCGGGGTGGCGACTTGGGTGAGCGTGGCGAGAAGGGCGGCGAATTGCAGCGGATTGGCCGACAGTGTGGTGCCCATCCCTGAATGGCCGGGGGGGCGGGTGGCGTTATAGGTGGCAAAGCGTGTGGCAAGGTCGGGCCGGAGCCCCCAGAGAGCTGTGGGCAGCCCACCTGCGACGCATTTGCCAATGACAAAGATATCAGGGTCGAGCCCAAAGGTCTTGGTATAACCGCCATGCCCGGTACTTTGGGTATGGGTCTCGTCTATGATCAGCAATGCGCCATGGGTGCGCGTCAGGTTGCGAAGCTCCGCGTGGAAACCGGGCTCTGGCAAGACCATGCAGGAATTGGTCATCACGGGTTCGGTCAGCACTGCTGCGATTTCGCCTGTGGCAAGCGCGGCTTCGACGGCGGCCAGATCATTGAACTCCACGACGGTAGCCAATGCAGAAAGGTCGGTGATTTGGCCGACCAAACCCGGACGATTGGCCGTGCGGCCATTGTCGAGGCAGACCATCGCATCATCAACAGTGCCATGATAGCAGCCGTTGAACACCAAGACCTTTGGCCGATTTGTGACGGCGCGCGCGACACGCAGGGCGAAGCGATTGGCATCGGTCGCAGTGGTTGCCACTTGCCAAAGAAACGAACCGAAACTGTCTGTCAAAGCCCTGCCAGCCGCATGAGCGGCCTCGTTGGGCAACATATAGGTCAGCCCGCGCCCGGCTTGTGCCTTGATTGCGCGCGCGACGGCTGGGGGGGAATGGCCAAACATCGAGCCAGTGTCGCCCAAGCAGAAATCATCGAGCCAATGCCCGTCGATATCACAAATGCGGGCGGCTTTGGCATTGGAGACCACCAAGGGGAACGGTGTGGGCCAGTCGCGCATCCAATGCATCGGCACGCCGTCCAAGAACTCTGGCGCGCGAGCGGCTGCCGATTTTGGCCGAATTTCCGCGAAAGCGCGGGCTTCTCGCGCATGAATGGCTGCGAGGGACTTGGGGGAGATCCCGGAAAGCTGTGACGGAACTTGGGGCATTTGGGTTAGGCTCACGAATTCATGCGCCTATTTGATCAAAAAATTTCGAAAGGGAAAGGGGCGAGCGTGTCTCTTTGAAAGAGGGGGCTTTCGCAATGAAAAGCATTCTCGGAAGTGCTTGGAGAGCGCGGTGGACAGCGTTTGGGTGGGGGGTGGCAAATGCGCCATGAAAAAGGGCCGCGCGAGGCGGCCCTATTGTCGTGCCAAGTTTGCGTGATCAGCTTTTGGCGTCGTCCGAGGAGGCAGACGAAGTGATCGGAGGCAGCGGAGTTTTTGCGCCGCCTTTCGAAAGGGGGTCGTCGGCGCGCTGGACGGAGCCTTCGAAATGGGCACCCGATTCGATGGCGATGGTCTTGTGAATGATGTCGCCTTCGACGCGGGCTGTCGAAGAGAGGCGCACCTTCAGGCCGCGGACGCGACCGACGATGCGGCCATTGATGACCACGTCATCTGCCATCACTTCGCCTTTGACCATGGCGGTTTCGCCGACGGTCAGGAGGTGGGCGCGAATGTCGCCTTCCACGGTGCCTTCGATCTGGATATCGCCGCTGGTCTTCAGGTTACCTACAATATGCAGGTCTGAGGACAGCACCGAGGCCGGTGGCTTGGGCTTTGGCGCTGAGGGCTTGAACTCGGGAACCGGAGCGCGCGCGGCCGGATCGGTCGCAGTTGCGGGTTTCGGGGTTTCCGCCGCTTTGGGGCCGGGATCATTGATTTTGCTCTTAGAAAACATCGTTCGCTGCCTTGATGTAGATCATCGGGTTAACGGGATTGCCGCCCACGCGCACTTCGTAGTGCAGATGCGGCCCGGTGACACGTCCAGAGGCTCCCATATCACCTATGCGCTGTCCGCGCGAGACCCTTTGGCCGACATTAACGGATAAACGGGACAAATGCGCGTAGCGGGTTTCGATACCGAACTCATGCTGGATCTTGACCAGTCGCCCATAGCCTGAAGACCAGCCTGCGTGCACAACCACACCATCGGCTGTCGCGTAGAGGGGCGTGCCGACAGGGCCTGCGAAATCGACGCCTGCGTGCATGCGTCTGCCGCCGGTTTTGGGGTCGCGACGATAGCCAAATCCGGAGGTGAAGCGAAAGCCTGCTTTGACCGGGATGGCAAAGGGCGCTTTTTGCGCGGCAATGCGGTAGAGATTGAGTTGATCCATTTGGCCGAGCAAGCGATTGGCGCGGGTTTCATCCAGCGAAGGCGCGAGACCTTTGGTGGAGAAGGTGATGGGGGTGAGCGGGCCGCCTTGGCCCCCATAGCCACGCCGGACTTGGCTGAGCACGCGGTCTGTATCCATGCCTGCGGCGCGGAACATCTTGTCGAGCGGTTTGACGGAGATCGTCATCGCATCTTCCAATTGGCGGAAGATCGTATCATTTTTTTCCTGCATCGCTTTGATTTGCAATGCCATGTCATCGGCTTGGGTGAGGGCGGCTTGCGCGTCTGCGGTGACTTGGTCGCGCTCGCGTGCGGTTTGTTCCAGCGCTTCGATCATTACGTCCAGCGCGCCCAGAGCGCCGCCAGATGCCGCCAATACCACGTCACCATTGCCCTCGGAGGCCGCCATTAAGCCTTCGGCGCGATCTTTGGCGGCTTCGCGTTCGCGGATGGTGCGGCGCAGGGTGGTTTGAATGACTTCGATGCCTGTCTCAAGTTCGCGGCGCCGGGTTTCGGAGGCGAGGAGTTCGGATTGCATCTTGGAGATTTGGTCGAGGGCCGCATTGAAGCGGTCTTGGGCTGCGATGGCTTCGGCGGCGCGGCTGTCGCGCTCGGAGGCCAAGGCATTCAGGCGGTTTTCATAGGTGCGCTGGTCTCGCCGGGCTTGTTCGCGGAAGTTGCCCGCACCGATGGAATCCATCAAAAGCACGGCGGTTGCGATGATTGTCCATCCCACGAAAAGGGAGGCGCCCGTGAAGGCGATCAACTGCGTTCCGGGCTTGAGCCGGATGAAGCGCGTATCCGTTTCCGACCGAAGAAACACCCGACGTTCTGGAAACCAGTGTTCGAGCATCGCATCGATGCGGATCGCAAGACGTGTTCTCACGTGACCGTCCCTTAGTTATTTCCCCCATGCGAGCGGCTCGTTGTCCCGTGAGCACTACCCGCGAAGGTCTGGTTAACCAGTGGTGGACAGGCGGGCAACCTTTTTTGCCTACCCGGACGGATGGGAGGGGAATTTCTGGCGGATCGGGCGGAAAACCGCCGAGTCAGGGGAGGTTGCGGCCAAAACTTCAGGTGCGCGGTGGCAGTTTGTCGGCCAAGGGCCAGTAGAAATCCGGGGGCAAACCAGCTTCGGCGCGCTTCTCTTCGTTAAACGGCGGCTTGAGCGAGCCGGGAAAATATTGGCGCACAAGGCGGTGAAAGACCTCTTTGGGGTCAAGCCCATCGCGCCCGCAGAGCCAGTGAAACCATTTGGAGCCATAGGCGACATGGCTGACCTCTTCGGCGTAAATGGTCTTGAGAGCCGCAACTGCGCCTGTGTCTTGGGCTTTTTCGAAGGTGGTGATCATCATCGGGGTGACATCAAGGCCGCGCGCTTCGAGAACCATGGGCACAACGGCAAGGCGGCCATGCAGATCGCCGACGGTATCAGCGGCGGCGCGCCACATGCCCGCATGAGCGGGAAGCGCGCCATAAAAGCTGCCTTGTTGCTCGAGGCAGTCACAGATCAGGTTGAAATGTTTGGCTTCTTCGGCACCTGACTTGACCCAGTCATCATAAAAGCCAAGCGGCATGGGAATATGGCCGAAGCGCGCAATGATATCCCAATGCAGGTCTACGGCATTCAGCTCGATATGGGCGACGGCATGAAGAAGCGCGATGCGGCCTTGCGGGGAACCGGGGCGGCGACGGGGCACGTCGTTGGGCGCAAGAAGCTCGGGCTTGTCGGGGCGTGCGGGATTATCGGGGGGCTGGGCGACGCCGACGGGCAGCGGTGTGCCTGCGGCGCGCGCGGCGAACCATGTTTCTGCATGCGCCTTGGCAAGGGCCGTCTTGGCGCGGCCATCAGCCGTGGAGAGCACCTCCACGGCCATTTCAGTCAGGGTCTTGATGGTCATGGGGCCTCGCCAGTGCGCGATGAAGCGCGTTCAAAGTGCTTTGAGCGCTTCGAGCACTTCTTCGGCATGGCCGTCAACCTTCACCTTGGGCCAGACCCGCGCGATGCGGCCGGAGCCGTCGATCAAGAATGTGGTGCGTTCGATGCCCATGTAGGTTTTGCCATACATGCTTTTCTCTTTCCACACGCCATAGGCCTCGCAGGCTTCGGCGGTGTCCGACAGAAGCCCCACGGTGAGGCCGTGTTTTTTGACGAATTTCTCGTGTTTTTGCACGTCATCTTTGGAAATTCCAAAGACATGTGCGCCGCGTGCGGTGAAATCTGCAAGGAGGGCGGAAAAGGCGATGGCCTCTTTGGTGCAGCCCGATGTGTCGTCTTTTGGGTAGAAATAGAGCACGACAGGCGCGGGGCGGAGGGCGGAGAGAGTGACCGCTGTGCCACCGTCGCGAGGAAGGGTGAAATCGGGGGCGATGTCATTTTGGTTGGGCATGTCTGTGCTCCTTGGCTATTGCTTACTGGCATAATAGAGCAGGGTCGGTCAGAATAAAGGTCTGGCGCTTCCCTTCATCGGCGCGAACCCAAGTGGCATGACAGAGCACCCGGACGATATACACCCCGACGCGCCAGAAAGTGACGCGCCGCCGCCCCGACAACCTCGGCCCAAGCGGCCGGGTTGGTGGCGTTGGTTGCGCGCGATCTTGGGATTGGTGGCCATGGTGGGATTTCTGCTGGGCACTGGGCTGTTGTATCTTATCGAGCGGCCATTGGTTTTGCCGGATTGGGCGCGCGAGCGGCTTGAGGCGGCGATTGACGAAACGCTGGGGGGGCGGACGCTGCGCTTTGGCGAAGTGACCTTGGTGGTGCAGGAGGGCTATCGGCCCCGGTTGAGGTTGCGCGATGTGGTGTTGAGTGACGCAGGCAGCACGACGCCGCTGGTAACGCTGCGCGAGGTCGAAACCGGGCTGTCGCGCGATGCGTTTTTAGAGGGCAAGTTTCAGCCGCGTTTCGTGCGGCTATCTGGTGGGTATCTGGTGGTGCGGCGCGACGAGAGCGGGGCGTTTCAGCTGGCGCTTGGTGAAGCGCTGACGCCTGTGGGCACCGCGCCGTCGCTGGCGCAGCTTTTGGCCGAGGTCGATGGGCTTTTTGAACGTCCGGAGATGACGCGCTTGGTGCGGTTTGAAGTGGATGGTCTTTCGCTGCGGTTTGAGGACGCGCTGGTGGGGCGGGCGTGGAATGTGGACGGGGGAAGGATTTTGCTGACCCGTGAGGGAGCGGCGGTGCGCCTGCGGGCCGATGCGGCTCTTTTGGGGGGGCAGGATTATGCGACGGTTCTGGAGGTAACGTTTGACACTGAGATTGGGGCGTCAGAGGCCCGGTTTGGCGTAAGTTTCGAGGATGTGGAGGCGGGCGACTTGGCCGCAGAAGTGCCTGCCTTGGCATGGCTCACCGGGTTGCGGGCGCCGATTTCAGGAGCTTTGCGGACCACCAGCAATGACGCGGGCAGTTTTGGCCCACTATCTGGCACCTTGCAGATTGGTGCGGGCGTGTTGCAGCCGCGCGATGATGCGCGCCCGATCCCATTTCGGGGCGCGCGGAGTTATTTCACCTATGTGCCAGAGAGCCGAAGCCTGACCTTTGACGAATTGACCGTGGACAGCTCATGGGTAAGCGGGCGCGCGGAGGGCCAGCTCTACCTAGAGGGAATGGCCAATGGGCAGCCTGAGGCGGTGATTGGTCAGGTGCGCCTTCAGGGTGTCACGGTTAGCGGTGAAGGGCTGTATGACAGCCCGCAAGAGATTGACGAGGTGTTTCTGGACGGGCGTTTGCGCCTTGATCCGTTTGTCTTGACCATCGGGCAATTGGCTGTGCGGGAAGGTGAGGTGCGTGGCGTTGCCTCGGGGCAGATCACAGCAGCGGAGGGCGGTTGGGAAATTGCCTTGGCCGCCGATATTCCCAAGATCAGCTATGAGGCGCTGATGCCGCTCTGGCCACCGATGCTTGCGCCAAAGCCGCGCGAGTGGGTGGAAAAGAATGTGACCGCAGGACAGTTCAGCGGCTTTCATTTCGCGATGCGCGGAGCGGCGGGACAAAAACCGCAAACGGCGCTGAATTTCGCATTCGAAGGCGCTGAGTTTACCACGGTGCGCGGGTTGCCACCTGTGGAGGGGGCACAGGGCGTGGCCAGCCTTGCGGCGCATCGGTTTGCTGTGGAAGCTTTGGCAGGGCAGGTGCGCCCGGCACAGGGCGGCGTGCTGGATATTTCGGGAACGCAATTCGTCATCCCCAATGTCACCGTCAAGGAAGGCCCCGCAGAGGCGCGGGTGCAGGTGGCGGGCACTGTGACGGGGCTTTTGTCGCTGCTCGACACAGCCCCTTTGGAGTTGATGAAAAAGGCCGGGCAGCCCGTGGTTCTGGCTGATGGCCGGGTACAGGGCGAAGCACGATTGGGCTTTGCGCTGCGAAAAGGGCTCAAGGCCGAGGATATTGCGGTGCAAGCCAAGGGCACGCTGAGCGCGGTGCGCTCGTCGGTCTTGGTGCCGGGGCGGGATTTGGCAGCCAGTGCGCTGGATTTCGAAATGGCTGAGAATGTGCTGCGGATTTCGGGGGCTGCGCGTGTGGGGCAGGTGCCGTTTGAGGGGGTCGTGACCTTGCCGCTGCGGGCGGGCACCGGGCAAACCGCGCGCGTTGAGGGGGAGGTTGAGCTTTCGCCTCGGTTTATTGAGGAGTTTCAGATCGCTGTGCCCAAAGGGGCTGTCGGCGGTTCCAGCACTGGACAGATCGAGATTGCGCTGGGCCGCACCGAACAGGGCGCGTTTCGGCTGCGGTCAAATTTGGCGGGGCTGCGCCTTGGCATTCCGGAGATCGGCTGGCGGTTTCCGGAGGGGGCGCGGGGGCGGCTTGAGGTGGCGGGACGATTGGCGAAGCCGCTTGCGGTGGAGCGGTTGTCGCTGGAGGCCCCGGGGCTTGAGGCGCTTGGCGGGTTGACGTTGCGGGCGGACGGCAGTTTGGAGCGTGTTGTTTTCAGCAGGGTAAAGGCCGGGGATTGGTTGGATGCGCCTGTGGTTTTGGTGGGGCGCGGTGCGGGAAAATCGCCCTCGGTCTCGATCAGCGGCGGCTGGATCGACATGCGAAAGACCACGCTGGGAGCCGGTGACGCGACGCGCGGTGCTGCGGCATCCAAGCCCACAGATGGCGGCGGGCCTGTGACCCTGTCTTTGGATCGCTTGATTGTGAGCGAAGGGATCACCCTGACGCAGTTTGTTGGACGCTTTGAGACGGCGCGTGGATTTGATGGGGCTTTCAAGGCGCGGGTGAATGGCAAGGCTGCGATTACCGGGCAGGTGTTGCCAGATCGTGGGCGGACGGGATTTCGGATCACGTCGGAGGATGCAGGGGTGGTGTTTGCTTCGGCGGGGCTGTTGAAAAAGGCAGCGGGAGGGGCGCTTGACCTTACCATGCGGCCTGTGGGGGCACCGGGCACCTATGATGGAGCCTTGCGGGTGGCGAATGTGCGATTGCGTGAGGCCCCGGCAATGGCCGCGCTTTTGAGTGCGGTCTCGGTGGTTGGGCTTTTGGAGCAATTGGACGGGCAGGGCATACCGTTTCAATCTGTCGAAGCCGATTTCCGGCTGACGCCGACGCGGGCGACTGTGCTGCGGTCTTCTGCGGTGGGTGCATCGATTGGATTGTCGATGGATGGGATTTATGAGCTGAAATCCGGTGAGATGCAGATGCAAGGAGTGGTATCGCCGCTCTATTTGTTAAACGGGGTCGGATCGGTTTTGACCCGCAAGGGGGAGGGGGTGTTGGGGTTCAACTATCGGCTTAGTGGCACAGCGACTGCGCCGCGCGTGACGGTCAATCCACTTTCGATCTTTACGCCGGGCATGTTTAGAGAGATATTCCGCCGCCCTGCACCTAAGGTAAGTCAATGAACCTGAATGATTTTGATTTTGACCTGCCCGATGAGTTGATTGCGACGCGCCCGGCGCGGCCACGCTCGTCGGCACGCTTGCTTGTGGCGGAGGCAGGGCGGATCACCGATGCGCGGGTTTCGGAATTGGGGCAATGGCTGCGCCCTGGCGATCGATTGGTTCTCAATGACACCAAGGTGATCCCGGCGCGGTTGTCTGGGGTGAGGATGCGCGCGGGCACAGCCGAAGGAGGGGCGGCGCGGATCGAGGTCACGTTGCTGGAGCCGCGGGCCGGCGGAGTGTGGGCGGCGTTGTTGAAGCCTTTGAAGAAGGTCCGCGACGGAGAAGAAATTCGCTTTACCGAGCGGTTGTCGGCGCGGCTGGTGGCCAAGGAAGAGGGGCAGGGGATCTTGCACTTTTCATTGGTGGGCGAGGATTTGGATGCAGAGTTGGAGGTGGCAGGGCAGATGCCTTTGCCGCCCTATATTGCCGCCAAGCGGGATGCGGATGCTGCAGATCGGCATGATTATCAAACGGTTTGGGCGGCTCGGCCGGGGGCAGTTGCCGCACCGACGGCCTCGTTGCATTTTGACACGCCGCTTTTGGCAGAGCTTACTGCGCTGGGCGTCACATTCACCCATGTGACGCTGCATGTTGGTGCGGGGACGTTTTTGCCAGTCAAGGTGGAGGATGTGACCCAGCACAAGATGCATGCGGAATGGGGGGAAGTGAGCGACAAGGCTGCGGAGGAGATCGCGGCGACCAAGGCCGCGGGGGGGCGGGTGATCCCAGTGGGAACGACAGCGCTGCGATTGATCGAGACAGCGGCGCGCGAGACGGGGGCGGTTCGACCTTGGGTGGGCGCGACGGATATCTTTATCTATCCGGGCTTCGAGTTTCATGTTGCAGATGCTTTGATGACCAATTTCCACCTGCCAAAATCGACGCTGATGATGTTGGTGTCGGCTTTGATGGGCACCGAACGGGTGCGGCAGATCTATCGCCATGCATTAAACGAAAAATATCGCTTTTTCTCTTATGGCGATGCGTCCTTGTTGCTGCCTTGAGTGTTGCCACGTCGGGGGGGGCATTTGAGGTGTCGCTTGATACGGATACGTGGGCGACTTTTTTCCTTTATGGTTGTGCAATAAGCCGCGACCTCAAGGCTTGAGCGGAGACAGCCATGTTTGGATTTTTGAATAACGCTTGGGCGCTGTTGCTTGGGGTATTGTTGCTGATGATCGGCAATGGCTTGCAGGGCACGCTTTTGGGGGTGCGCGGGTCGATCGAAGGGTTTTCCACCTTTGAGATGTCGGTGGTGATGTCGGCCTATTTCCTTGGGTTCCTCTTTGCGAGCCGTGTGGTGCCGAACATGATCCGCAATGTGGGCCATGTCAGGGTTTTTGCGGCGCTGGCCTCGTTTATTTCGGCAGTGTTGATCTTGTATCCGACTTTGGCCAATCCGTGGATTTGGGCTGTGGGGCGGGTGGTGATCGGGTTTTGTTTCTGCGGCGTTTATATTACGGCGGAGAGCTGGCTGAACGCGGCGGCGACGAATGAGACGCGGGGCAAGGCCTTGTCGCTATACATGCTGGTTCAGGTGGTTGGGATCGTGATTGCCCAAGGTCTGTTGCTTGTGGCTGATCCCGGTGGGTTCGTGCTTTTTGTGATCCCGTCGATCCTCGTCTCGATTGCGGTTGCACCGATTTTGTTGGCCGCATCCCCGACGCCCTCTTTTGACACCACGAAACCGATGAGCCTCAAGCGGCTTTGGGAGGCCTCGCCGCTGGGCTGTATGGGGATGTTTCTGCTGGGCGGGGTTTTTGCCGCGCAATTTGGGATGAGCGCGGTTTATGGCGGCAAAGCAGGGCTGAGCTTGCCGCAGATATCGGCTTTTGTGGCGTCGTTCTATGTGGGGGCGGTGTTGTTGCAATTTCCGATCGGTTGGGTGTCTGACCGGATGGACCGCCGTTTGCTCATTTTGATTGTATCTGGTGTGGGGGGCGTTGCGGCTGTGTTGGGGGCGCTGGCGTCGGGCAGTTTCGTGATGTTGATCCTCGCGGCGGCGCTGATTGGCGGCACATCTAACCCGCTCTATTCGCTGCTGATTGCCTATACCAACGATTACCTTTCGCGCGATGATATGGCGGGGGCCTCGGGGGGGCTGTTGTTCATCAATGGTTTGGGGGCGATTGCCGGGCCGCTGATCATTGGCTGGTCGATGGATTTCTTCGGTCCGCACGGGTATTTCTTGTTGATGGCGGTCTTGTTGTTGCTGCTTGCGATTTACGCGGGCTGGCGGATGACGCAGCGCGCCGCACCGGCTGTTGCGGATACCAACGCCTATGCGCCGCTTGCGCCGACCTCGACACCTGTGGCTGTGGAATTGGCGCAAGAATACGCGCAAGACGTCGCGGACGAGCTGGCAAAAGAGTGAAAGCGGCGGATTTGACCTGCTAAGTGGCGAGTTTGTAGCAGAAACTCTCTGTGACAGGCGTGTCTCATTCCTGTAACATAACTCGCAAGAGGGACGTGAAGTGCAGGAGGGGCGCTGATGACGACCGTTGAAAAAGTATTGGCCTTTTGGCTCGATGAAGTTGGGCAAAAGGGCTGGTATGACAGTCCGCCCGCGCTTGATGCAGAGATCCGCGAGAGGTTCGAGAAACCATGGGATCAAGCGGCAGAGGGGGCGTTTGGGCTATGGCTGACACATGCCACGGGTATGCTGGCGTATATCATCCTGACGGATCAATTCCCGCGCAATATGTTCCGGGGCGAGGCCAAGGCCTTTGAGACCGACAAGCTTGCCCTGGCGGCGGCCAAAGTGGCGATTGATCGGCGCTGGGACATGAAAATTGACGAACCTGCGCGGCAGTTTTTCTATCTGCCATTGATGCATTCGGAAAACCTGTGTGATCAGGAGCGCTGTGTGCGTTTGATGAAGGAGCGGATGCCGCAGAGCGGGGAGTCGAATTTGCTGCATGCGCGCGCGCATCGCGAGGTGATCCGACAGTTTGGCCGTTTTCCCTATCGCAACGAGGTTTTGCGGCGCAAACCCTCTGGGCTGGAGCAGGCCTATGTTGAGGATGGCGGCTATGGCAAGACCGTGAGGCTGTTGCAGGCAGGCTGATTTTTCTACCTACTTCAGTATGTTGCGGTTGGGTTTGCTGGATTTCCATGGGCGCGTCGCCATAGGCAGCGCGGTTTCATTGATTGGGTGTGAAAAATAGTTTAACACTGAACCAATTCTGGAATCGGAGGGGCATATGGCGACGAATTCCTTTGACATGGTTGTAATCGGTGCGGGACCGGGGGGCTATGTGGCCGCCATTCGGGGCGCGCAGCTGGGGCTCAAGGTCGCGATTGTCGAGCGCGAGCATTTGGGCGGTATCTGTCTTAACTGGGGCTGCATCCCGACGAAGGCGCTGTTGCGCTCGGCGGAAGTGTTCCATTTGATGCATCGTGCCAAGGAATTCGGGCTTTCGGTAGAGAAGGCGAGCTTTGATCTGGGCGCGGTGGTGCAACGCTCGCGCGGTGTGGCCAAGCAATTGTCGGGTGGCATCGGTCATCTGATGAAGAAAAACAAAGTGACAGTCTTTATGGGCGCTGCGACCTTGGCCGGACAAGGCAAAGTGGTGGTGAAGACCGATAAGGGCACCGAAGATTTAAGCGCCAAGGCGATCATCGTGGCGACAGGCGCGCGGGCGCGAGAGTTGCCGGGGTTGGAGGCAGACGGAGATCTGGTCTGGACCTATAAGCATGCGCTGCAACCCGTGCGGATGCCCAAGAAGCTATTGGTGATTGGATCTGGCGCGATCGGCATAGAGTTTGCCAGCTTTTACAATACGTTGGGCGCAGATACTACGGTGGTGGAGGTCATGGACCGGATCTTGCCGGTGGAGGATGCTGAGATCAGCAGCTTTGCAAAGAAGCAGTTTGTGAAGCAGGGCATGACCATTCTGGAAAAGGCAGGGGTCAAGAAACTTGACCGCAAGCCGGGCGTGGGTGTGAGCGCGCATATCGAGATTGGTGGCAAGGTCGAGGTGCGCGAGTTCGACACAGTGATTTCGGCGGTTGGCATTGTCGGCAATGTCGAGAACCTTGGGCTGGAAGCGGTTGGTGTGAAGGTGGATCGCACCCATGTGGTGACAGATGAATACTGCCGCACGGGCGTCGAGGGGGTGTTTGCCATTGGTGATATTGCCGGAGCACCGTGGTTGGCTCACAAGGCCAGCCATGAGGGCGTTATGGTGGCAGAGTTGATCGCGGGGCATAAAGTGCACCCGATCAAGCCGGGCTCGATTGCGGGGTGCACCTATTGCCATCCGCAGGTGGCGAGTGTGGGTCTGACCGAGGCCAAGGCAAAAGAGGCGGGTTATGACATTAAGGTTGGTCGCTTCCCTTTTATTGGCAATGGCAAAGCGATAGCGCTTGGTGAGCCGGAGGGCATGGTCAAGACGGTGTTTGACGCCAAGACGGGGGAGTTGCTGGGCGCGCATATGGTGGGCGCAGAAGTGACGGAGATGATCCAAGGCTATGTCATCGGGCGCCAGTTGGAGACGACGGAAGAAGATTTGATGCACACGGTTTTCCCGCATCCGACATTGTCGGAAATGATGCACGAGGCCGTGTTGGATGCCTATGGCCGCGCAATCCACTTTTGAGGGTGAGGCGTGGGGACAAGAAGAGGGGGCTGAGAGGCCCCCTTTTTTATGGCAGGTTGAATGGCTTAGCGCTCAAGCGCGCCGCCGGCCTTTGCCCAATGAGCAAGCCCGCCGATATTGGTGACATCGTCGTAGCCGAGTTGGCCCAAGATCCGTGCGGCCATGCCTGAGCGGGCACCAGACGCGCAATAGAGCGCAATGGGTTTGCCGCTTTTGAACACGGGGTGGCAATCGGGATGGCGGGGGTCGGCCATATCTTGCATTCGCATCAACGGGATATGCACGGCCCCGGCAGCCTTGCCTCCTGCGACTTCGGAATGGTCGCGCACGTCGATCAAGGTGATATCGCCTTGGCTGACGCGGGTGATGACGTCGGCGAGCGGGGCAGCGGGGCTAGTTTTGAGAAAACCGAACATATGAGGGCTCCTAATGGTTGAGCCCATACATATACAGTTTTTGGAATGTGTAAAGGGTGTTTGCCTCAAAAAGACTCGACAGGCCCGCCTGCGGCTTGCCAGTCCTTGAATTGGTTGAGCGTGCGAACGTCTGAATAGCCCATGCCGCGCAGAGTGTCGGCAACGAGGGCGGAGCGGGCTCCAATGGCGCAATAGACCACAATCGTTTCGGCCCGCTCAAAGTCGCGGTCGAAGAGTGGTGAGCCACGTTGCGCGGCCTTGGCGATCTCCATGGCGGTGATGCGTTTTGCGCCGCGCACGGCTCCGGTTTGGGCAATTTCCACCGGGGAGCGGACATCGTGCAGCATCACATTGGGGCGTGCATGCAGGGCGATGGCATCAGAGGCCGAGATATGGCGATACGCTGACATGTGAGACTCGATGTTTGAATAAGCAGACATGCGAACGAATATAGGGCAACTCGCCTTTTGCGGGAAACGGGCAGAAGGGTTGTTGGAGTATCCGAACGGGTTATTGCGATCTGAGGCGATATGTTTCCTTTCTGTTCTCTTTTTGAGGTTGGAGACTCTGCCAAATCGGCCTATGTCTAGCGGAGTAACCCGGGGGTGGGCATGAGCGAGCAGAAGACAATCGAAGTGCGGGGCGCCCGCGAGCATAATTTGAAGAATATTGATGTCTCGATCCCACGCGACCAATTGGTGGTGATCACGGGGCTTTCGGGGTCTGGAAAGTCATCTTTGGCCTTCGACACGATCTATGCGGAAGGCCAGCGCCGTTATGTCGAAAGCCTGTCGGCCTATGCCCGGCAATTCCTTGATATGATGGGGAAACCTGATGTGGACCATATTTCGGGTCTGAGTCCGGCGATCTCGATTGAGCAAAAGACGACGTCGAAGAACCCGCGTTCGACCGTGGGCACGGTGACGGAAATCTATGATTATATGCGACTGCTCTATGCGCGGGTGGGCACGCCGTTCAGCCCGGCCACAGGCAAGCCGATTGAGGCGATGCAGGTGCAAGATATGGTGGATCAGGTGATGGCGATGCCGGAAGGCACGCGGGCCTATCTATTGGCCCCGATCGTACGGGACCGGAAGGGCGAGTATCGCAAGGAGATGCTGGAGCTTCGCAAGCAGGGCTTTCAGCGGGTCAAGGTTGATGGCGGTTTCTACGAGATCGAAGATGTGCCTGCGCTCGATAAAAAATTGCGCCACGATATTGATGTTGTCGTGGACCGGATCGTGGTGCGCGAGGGGTTGGATGTGCGTCTGGCAGATAGTTTCCGGACCGCGCTGAACCTTGCGGAAGGGATCGCGATTTTGGAGACGGCACCTGCTGAGGGCGAGCCTGAGCGGATAACATTTTCCGAGAAGTTCGCGTGCCCGGTGTCGGGGTTTACCATTCCGGAAATCGAGCCGCGGCTTTTTTCGTTCAACGCGCCCTTTGGGGCCTGTCCGCAATGTGACGGATTGGGAATGGAGCTGTTTTTTGATGAGCGGCTGATGGTGCCAGACCATGCGTTGCGGGTGGCGGATGGGGCGATTGCGCCGTGGCGGAAGGGCAAATCGCCCTATTTCTTGCAGACTATCGAAGCCTTGGCGAAACATTACGGGTTTGATCCCAAGGCACGATGGAAAGACCTGCCCGAAAAGGCCCAAGAGGTGTTTCTCAGGGGGTCAGGCGAGGAGGAAATCCTCTTCCGTTACGACGAGGGCGGGCGCGTCTATCAGATCAGCCGGGTGTTTGAAGGGGTGGTGCCCAATATGGAGCGCCGCTATCGCGAGACGGATTCAAACTGGGTGCGCGAGGAGTTTGAGCAATATCAGAATAATCGGCCTTGTGGCTCTTGCGGCGGCTATCGACTGAAGCCGGAGGCGTTGGCGGTGAAGATCGCCGGGCAACACGTGGGGCAGGTGGTGCAGAAATCGATCCGCGAGGCTTTGGCGTGGGTAGAGACCGTGCCAGACCACCTTACGAAGCAGAAAAATGAGATTGCCCGAGTGATCTTGAAGGAGATCCGGGAGCGTTTGGGCTTTTTGAACAATGTTGGTCTGGATTACCTGACGCTGGCGCGTGCTGCGGGCACGCTTTCGGGGGGGGAGAGCCAGCGGATTAGACTGGCAAGTCAGATTGGTTCGGGGCTGACGGGGGTGCTTTATGTTTTGGATGAACCCTCGATCGGGTTGCATCAGCGCGACAATACCCGGCTGTTGGAGACGCTGAAAAACCTGCGCGATCAGGGCAATACGGTGTTGGTGGTGGAGCATGACGAAGAAGCCATCCGAGAGGCGGATTACGTCTTTGACATCGGTCCGGGCGCGGGGGTGCATGGCGGGCAGGTGGTGTCGCATGGAACACCGGAGTTTGTGGCCAAGGATCCTGCATCGCTGACAGGGCAATACCTGTCGGGGGCGCGGGAGATCGCGGTGCCCGGTGTGCGGCGCAAAGGTAATGGCAAGACCCTGAGCGTGGTGAAGGCCACAGGCAACAACCTGCGAGAGGTGACGGCGGATTTCCCGCTTGGAAAATTTGTTTGTGTGACGGGTGTGTCGGGGGGCGGAAAATCAACGCTGACGATCGAGACGCTCTACAAAACGGCGGCGATGCGGCTCAATGGCGCGCGGGAAACCCCGGCGCCCTGCGAGACGATCAAAGGCTTTGAATATCTTGATAAGGTGATCGACATTGACCAGCGCCCGATTGGGCGGACGCCACGCTCTAATCCGGCGACCTATACGGGCGCGTTCACCCCGATCCGGGATTGGTTTTCGGGATTGCCTGAGGCCAAGGCGCGTGGATATCAGCCGGGGCGTTTTTCGTTCAACGTCAAGGGGGGGCGCTGTGAGGCGTGTCAGGGCGATGGCTTGATCAAGATCGAGATGCATTTCCTGCCCGATGTTTACGTGACCTGCGAGACCTGCAAGGGCAAGCGTTACAATCGCGAAACTTTGGAAATAAGGTTTAAAGGCAAGAGCATAGCAGACGTTCTTGATATGACGGTTGAGGACGCGCAGGGGTTTTTTGCGGCAGTGCCTTCGATCCGGGAGAAGATGGATGCGCTGATGCGCGTTGGCTTGGGCTATATCAAGGTGGGTCAACAGGCGACGACGCTGTCTGGGGGCGAGGCACAGCGGGTGAAACTGTCGAAGGAATTGGCGCGCCGTTCGACGGGGCGCACGCTTTATATCCTCGACGAGCCGACCACGGGGCTGCATTTCGAGGATGTCCGCAAGCTGCTTGAGGTGCTGCATGAATTGGTTGATCAGGGCAATTCAGTGGTGGTGATCGAGCACAATCTTGATGTGGTCAAGACCGCCGATTGGATCATTGATATTGGTCCTGAAGGGGGCGATGGCGGGGGCGAGATCGTGGCCAAGGGCACACCAGAAGAGGTGGCCGAGGTTGCGCGGAGCCATACCGGGCATTACCTCAAGCCGCTCTTGGAGCGCCACAAGACTGCGGCGGAGTAAGATCGCGTGAGAAACTGGGGGGCACAGAGCCCCCCAGTTTCATTATTTCTTCATCGAGCAGGTGTTGAACCCGAAGATCGCGTAGGGTGGGCACCAGCCCATCAGGCCAGTGGCCAGGGGCACGATACCGAGCAGGTAGAGCCAGCTGTAGCCGCCGCCCGAGTTGAAGGCGAAGCCGAGCAGGAGCGCGGCCCCGAGGGCGATGCGGATGATGCGGTCGATGCCGCCGACATTCTTGGTCATGACGTCCTCCAATGGTTGGTCATTGAAAGCAGGCTAGCGCAATCCCAAGGCGATGTCTGTGACGGCGTCACATATCAGATTGCGCGAGATCTTGTAGAGCGGCGCGGTCGATCACGGTGACTTCGCCGCGCCCGGTGCGGATCCATCCTTTTCGGGTCCAGGCGTCGAACCGGCGGCTAACGACTTCGCGCGCGGTGCCGACCTGGGCTGCCAGTTCTCCTTGGGTCGCGTGGATTGGGCCATGTTCTGACAGCGTAAGGACGCGGGCGGCAAGACGGCACTCGGCGCGCGTGAAGGCCACGGTTTCTACCAGCTTGAGCATCATCGTCATGCGGTCAGCAAAGGCGCTGAAGACAAGGGTTCTAAAGGGGGCGGAATTGTCGAGAAGGTCAAGAAAGAGGCCGCGCGGGATCACCACAAGGCGGGTTTCCGTGGCGGTTTGGGCTTCGGCGGAATAATCGCTGTCGCTGAGCAGTCCCAAGGTGGTTTGAATGCAGCTTTGGCCGGGAGCGACGGAATAGAGCAGCATTTCGCGGCCCGAAGCCCCTGTCATCGAGACATCGACACGGCCTGAGAGCACGACGGCATAGCCTTGAGCCGCGTCACCAGGGCGGAAGATCACGCTGCCCGCAGGCAAGGTGATCGGCGTGAGCGCGTTGAGCCGGGATTGGTCACCCGGCGCGAGGCCCTGAAGGGCGGAGGCCTCGTGAAGCCAGCTCACCCGCGCGAACGCTGTTCGAAGCGCGGGAGCATGGCGGAGAAATCCATGCCGCGGCCATTTTCATCTTCGACAAAGCGGCGATAAAGTTCGAGGGCCAATTGCCCCATGGGGGTATCGGCATCGGCAGAGGTGGCCGCTTGTTGCGACAGGCCCAAGTCCTTGAGCATCAATTCAGCGGCAAAACCGGGCTTATAGGCGTTATCGGCAGGCGATTTCGGCCCGACACCCGGTGCAGGGCAATAAGCGTTCATCGTCCAGCTATACCCTGAGGAGGTAGAGACCACGTCAAACATTTTCTGACGGTCCAGTCCCAGTTTGTCGGCCAGCGCAAAGGCTTCGCATGTGGCGATCATGGTCACGCCGAGGATCATGTTGTTGCAAATCTTGGCGGATTGGCCCGCGCCTGCGGCACCGCAATGCACGGCCTTTTGGCCCATCACCTCAAACAGGGGTTGGACCTTGGCAAAAGCCGCGTCGGGGCCGCCCACCATGAAGGTGAGTGTGCCTGCCGTGGCCCCGCCAACCCCACCCGATACCGGCGCGTCCAGTGCTGACGCTCCGGCTGTTGTGGCCATGTCCGCCACAGCGCGCGCGCTGTCGACATCGACGGTCGAGCAATCGGTGAGCACGGCCCCTGCGCGCATGGCGGGGATGATTTCGGCAGCAACGGACCGCAGGATCGCGCCATTTGGCAGCATGGTGATGACCACGTCTTGATCCATGGCGGCTTGTGCGGCGGTGGAAGCAGCGGTGACACCGTCAACACGAACGCCTGCCACATCAAATCCAGTGAGGCTATGGCCCGCCTTGGCAAGGTTCTGAGCCATAGGTGCGCCCATATTGCCCAATCCGATAAAGCCGATTTTCATGGTCTTCTCCCTTAGAATGTCAGGTCTTGGGGCAGGGGGGCGAGCATCGCCTCGGCCGCTGCGGTCAGGTCTTGGGTGGCATCATGACGCCATTTCGGGGCTCTGTCCTTGTCGATAATTGCCGCGCGGATACCTTCGAGAAAATCTCCTTCGGCCATAGCGCGCGCCGTGAAGCGGTATTCAAGGGTCAGTGCATCGCGAATTGACGTGGAGGACGCAAGGCGCGGCAGCATAAGGAGCGTGGCGGCCATGGACAAAGGCGAGTTGCGAAGAATGGATTTTCGGGTTGCGGCGGCAAAATCGCCGGGATCGTTTGCGAGATCGGCAAGCAAACTGTGCAGCGAGGAAGCGACAAAGAGGCGGTCCACCTCGGTTTGATGAGAAAACAGAGGAGCGTCCGGCGTGGGGTGTTGGGGAATGTCAGGCCGACCTGTCGCACAGATTTGGCTAATCAGTGCGGGCCAATCGGCTTCAGGCACGAAGTGATCGGCAAAACCTGCGCGAATAGCGCATCCCGGCCCCATGCGCGCGGTTGTCAGCCCAAGGTAGGCCCCCATCCGCCCCGGCGCCCGCGCCAAAAGCCGAGAGCCGCCCACGTCTGGCACCAGACCAATGCCGCATTCTGGCATGGAGATTTGCGCGCTTTCTCCGACGATGCGGTGCGATGCGTGACATCCGACGCCAACCCCACCACCCATTGTGAAGCCCTGCATCAAGGTCACGATGGGTTTTGGATATTCGGAAAGCTTGGCATTGAGGCGGTATTCATCGGCCCAAAAGCGCTGGCCAAAGGCCACATCCCCGGCTTTTCCCGTCGCATAAAGATCTGCTATGTCGCCGCCGGCACAAAAGGCGCGAGGCCCCACCGCATCGATCACGACCAGTTGCACCAAAGGATCATCGCGCCACTGATCTAGCGCGGCCTCCAGCGCATTGGCCATGTCATAGGTCAGCGCGTTGAGCGCCGCAGGTCGATTGAGCGTGGCGCGCCCGGCATGGCCTTCTATGCGAAGAAGGAGATCGCTCATCGGGCCGCCAGCATCTGACGCGAGACGATCACGCGCATGATTTCGTTGGTGCCTTCCAGAATCTGATGCACGCGCAAATCGCGGACGATTTTCTCGATGCCATAATCCGCGAGATAGCCATACCCGCCATGTAACTGGAGGCATTGATTGGCCACTTCGAAGGAGGCATCGGTGACATACATTTTGGCCATGGCACAAAATTTGGTGGCGTCTGGGGCGGCATTGTCGAGTTTCCATGCGGCTTGGCGAAGGAAAATTCGGGCCGTTTCCAGTTTGACGGCACATTCGGCCAAGCGAAATTGCAGGCCTTGAAATTGATCGATGGGTTTTCCGAATGCCTTGCGCTCGCCCATGTAGATCAAGGTTTGATCCTGCGCGGCCTGTGCGCCGCCCAAAGCGGAGGCCGCAATGTTCAGCCGCCCGCCGTCAAGCCCTGCCATGGCATAGACAAAACCACGGCCCTCGTCGCCGATGCGATTCTCGTGAGGCACCACGCAATCGTCAAATTGCACCTGAGAGGTTGGCTGTGCGCGCCATCCCATCTTGTCTTCCAGCCCGCCAAATGACAGGCCTGTTGCGCCATCTTCCACGATCAAAGTGGACACGCCCTTTGGCCCGTCCTCGCCAGTGCGGCACATCACAACATAAACATCCGAATAGCCACCACCCGAAATGAAGGATTTGGTGCCATTCAGGCGATAGCCCTCATTGGTGCGCTCTGCGCGGGTTCGCAATGCTGCGGCATCCGAGCCTGATCCGGGCTCTGTCAAACAATAGGAAAATACCTTTTCCATGGAGCACAGCACTGGCAGCCATTTGGCCTTGACCTCGTCCGAGCCGAATTTGTCGATCATCCCGCCGCACATGTTGTGGATCGACAAGAAGGAGCCCACCGCAGGGCAAGCCATGGCCAAAGCTTCAAAGACCAATGTTGCGTCTAGCCGGGACAGACCAGACCCGCCGTATTCTTCCGAGACATAAATTCCGCCCAATCCCAACTCGGCCACTTTCGACCAAAGCTCTTTCGGAATTGTTTCGGCCTTTTCCCATTCACGGGCAAAAGGCGCGATATGTTCTTGGCCAAAGGCATAGGCCATATCGAAAATGGCCTGCTGCTCTTCGCTTAATGCGAAATCCATGAGGTTTCCTCCCGCTTTGATTTGAGGGGGTGTTTCACTTCAAATCTTTGCGGCAGTGTTTCAACCTGCCGCAAATTACTCTCTGTTTTCAAATATGGGGCAAAGCGCGAGGGGCAGGGCCCCTCGCGTTGCTTGTTAGTCCATCGCTTTGAAGTTGAAGGCCGAGCCTTCCTTGATGCCCGAAGGCCAGCGCGAGGTGATGGTTTTGGTGCGGGTATAGAAACGGAACGCATCCGGCCCATGCTGGTTGAGATCGCCAAAGGCAGATTTCTTCCAGCCACCAAAGGTGTGATAGGCCAGCGGCACGGGGATTGGCACGTTGATGCCGATCATGCCGACGTTCACACGGTTGGCGAAATCGCGCGCGGTGTCGCCGTCGCGGGTGAAGATCGCCGTTCCGTTGCCGTATTCGTGGTCCATCGCCATTTTCAGCGCTTCTTCATAGGATTGGCAGCGCACTGTCGAGAGGACCGGACCGAAGATTTCTTGCTTGTAGATGTCCATATCCTTGGTGACATGGTCAAACAGATGCGGGCCGACGAAGAAGCCCTCTTCGTAGCCTTGCAGCTTGAAGTTCCGGCCATCGACAACCAGCTTTGCCCCTTGTTCTACGCCTGTTTCGACGAGGCGCAGAATGTTGGCTTTGGCGGCGGCGGTTACAACTGGGCCGTAATCTACGTCATTGCCCGCCGTGTAAGGGCCGACCTTGAGTTTTTCGATGCGCGGCACGAGCGCCTCGATCAGGCGGTCTGCGGTTTCTTCGCCGACGGGAAGCGCGACCGAGATCGCCATGCAGCGCTCGCCTGCAGCGCCATAGCCTGCGCCGACAAGCGCGTCAGCGGCTTGTTCCATGTCCGCGTCGGGCATGATGATCATGTGGTTCTTGGCCCCACCGAAACACTGCACGCGTTTGCCGTTCGCGCAGCCGCGCGAGTAGATGTAGGAGGCAATCGGTGTCGAGCCAACGAAGCCCACAGCCGCGACGGTTTCGTTGTCGAGGATCGCGTCGACCGATTCCTTGTCGCCGTTGACAACTTGCAGGAGGCCATCGGGCAAGCCTGCTTCTTTGAGCAGCTCTGCCAGCATCAATGGCACGGACGGGTCGCGCTCGGAGGGCTTGAGAATAAACGCGTTACCAGCGCTGAGCGCGGGGCCCATTTTCCAAAGCGGGATCATGGCCGGGAAGTTGAACGGCGTGATGCCTGCTGCAACACCGACGGGTTGGCGCATGGAATACATGTCGATGCCGGGGCCCGCGCTATCGGTGAATTCGCCTTTCAACAGATGTGGTGCGCCGATGCAGAACTCGATTACTTCGAGGCCTCGCTGCACATCGCCTTTGGCGTCTGGGAAGGTCTTGCCGTGTTCTGCGGAGAGCGCTTCGGCCAATTTATCCATGTCGCGGTTAATCAGACGGACGAATTCCATCATAACGCGCGCCCGGCGTTGTGGATTTGTGGCCCCCCAAGCAGGCTGCACCGCGGCGGCATCTGCGACCGCTGCGTCCAGCTCGGCCTTTGATGCCAGTGCCAATTTGGCCTGCACTTCGCCAGTGGCGGGGTTGAAAACATCTGCAAAACGACCTGACGTGCCTGCGACGCGCTTGCCGTTGATCCAGTGACCGATCTCTTTCATGGGAACTCCTCCAAAACTCTGATGCGACATTACCCTTGCATAGATGCCTCTGGAAGCGGCAAGATTCCAAAAAGATTTTGCATAAATGCAGGAGGTGCGAGTGGATTGGGATGATATACGGGTTTTCCTTGCGGTTGCACGCGCTGAGAGCCTGTCAGCGGCGGGGCGGGGGTTGAAAGTGGACCCGGCGACAGTGGGGCGGCGAGTGACCAAGCTGGAGGACTCCTTTGGCGCGCCGCTTTTTGCGAAATCTCCACAGGGCTATGCGCTGACCGATGCGGGGCAGCGTTTGGTGCCGCATGCGGAAGCGGTGGAGCAAGCGATGGCAGGTGCCTTGGAAGAGGTGCAGGGGGTGGGCAGCGGCGTTTCGGGGCAGATCCGCATTGGTGCGCCGGATGGCTGCGCGAATTTCCTGCTGCCACAGGTTTGTGCAGAGATTTGCGCGGCAAACCCGGAGCTTGATGTCCAGATTGTGGCCTTGCCACGGGTCCTGAACCTCTCCAAGCGCGAAGTGGATATGGCGATCGGGGTATCGCCACCAACGGCGGGGCGGTTGATGGTTCAAAAAATCACCGATTATCGCCTGAGTCTTGCGGCGGCGCGCAGCTATCTCAAAAACCATCCCTCGATTGAGGCGCCTGAGGATTTGGCCGGGCATCGCATGATTGGCTATATCCCGGATATGATTTTTGACAAGGAATTGGACTATTTGGGCGACCTCGGGGTGGAGCGCGTGGCTTTGGCGTCGAACTCGGCTTCGGTGCAGTTTCAATGGGTGCGGCAAGGTATGGGGCTGGGGATGGTGCATGACTTTGCTATCCCGGCCGCGCGGGGCGTGCGGCGGGTATTGGCCAGCCATATCAGCCTGACGCGCTCGTTTTACCTGATCCGTCATGCCGATGACCGCCGTTTGGAGCGGCTGAACCGCTTTGCGGAAAGCTTGGTGGCGGGAATGCGCGCAGAGGTGAGCCGCTTGGAAGGAAACCCCGATGAGAGCAACAGCTGACTTGACAGAAAGTTGCGCGAGGGTGACGCTGGGAGAAAGGAAATTTCAATTTCCTTTGTCGGTTATTTGTTAAGGCAATAGGGAGGCTCACCATGCTCGTGCACCAAATTCTTAAGGCCAAGGGAGATCATCCGGTGATTACTGTGACGCCGGACACAAAGATTGGTGAGGTGGCCGACCTCCTGACACAGCGGCGTATTGGCGGCGTTGTGGTCTCGAAAGAGGGCAATGGTGTTGATGGGATCTTGTCTGAGCGCGATATCGTGCGCGCTTTGTCGGTTCGAGGTGCGGTGTGTCTGACGATGAAGACCGAGGAGCTGATGACGCGTAATCCGTCGTGCTGTGCGCCGGGCGACGAGATGGACGCGGTGTTGCAGCGCATGACGGATGGGCGGTTTCGCCATATGCCTGTGACGCAGGATGGTGTTTTGGTCGGGATTGTCACGATCGGCGACGTTGTGAAGGCGCGGCTTGATGAGTTGTCTATGGAAAAGACAGCACTTGAAGACATGATCATGGGGCGGTGACGCGAGTGGTCTGATCCCGCGCTCTGTTCGCTTTACACGCAGCTTGGGTAGGGCCAATGATTTTCTGCACTTGCAAAGCAGGGCGCAATAATGTTGCGTGCCGGGCAAGTGAAAACGGGGGACAGACTAATCATGCGTATCGGCCTCTATCCGGGAACCTATGATCCAATCACCTATGGGCATACGGATATCATCCGTCGCTCATGTTCTTTGGTGGATCGTTTGGTGATTGGCGTTGCGATCAACCGCGATAAGGGGCCGCTCTTTAGCCTCGAAGAGCGGGTGGCGATGATCCAGGGCGAATGCGCGGCAATGGTTGCTGAGACCGGCACAGAGATTGTGGTGCACCCGTTTGAGAATTTGTTGATTGATTGCGCCCGCGATGTCGGAGCATCGGTGATCATTCGCGGCCTGCGCGCGGTGGCAGATTTTGAGTATGAGTTTCAGATGGTGGGGATGAACCGCGCCTTGGACGCCAGCGTAGAGACGGTGTTCTTGATGGCAGATGCGCGGCGTCAGGCCATTGCGTCGCGTTTGGTCAAGGAAATTGCGCGGCTCGGCGGGGATGTGTCGAAGTTCGTGCCGCCTGCGGTCAATGAAGCGCTCAAAGAGCGCTATGGGCGCTAGGGCTTAACGCCAAAAGGCCAGCCACTCGATAAGGTCGACAAGCTTCTTGGTCAGGAACAAGAGGCTGTCTCCGCCTGTTGTGAAGAGGTCAAACCCGATAGCCGCGAGGATGATCACGCCGAGTGTGATTGAGATTTGCGTGGTCATCCCATCCTCCGCTTTGGGTTGTGATCTTATGCCCTGCCGGGGGGACCGCTGTCGAGGGGGGCAGAAAACGAAAACGCCCGCCGGAGGGGCGGGCGTTTGGCAATAAGCCAGTAGGATCAGAGCAAGCGGCCCATGGCGACGGCAACATCGGCCATGCGGACCGAGAAGCCCCATTCGTTGTCATACCAAGCCAGAACGCGCACAAGGCGGCTGCCCATGACTTTGGTTTGTTCCGGGGCGAAGATGGAGCTTTCGGTGGTGTGGTTGAAGTCGATGGAAACTTTCGGCGCAGGATCATAGCCGAGGATCCCTTTCATCTCGCCTTCTGCTGCGGCGCGGACTGCTTCGTTCACATCGGCGGCGGTGACGTCTTTCTTGGCGACGAAGGTGAGATCGACGCAGGAAACATTGGGCGTGGGCACGCGGATCGCGGAGCCGTCGAGTTTGCCTTTGAGTTGCGGCAGCACTTCGCCGAGTGCTTTGGCGGCACCCGTTGAGGTGGGGATCATCGACATGGCAGCGGCGCGCGCGCGGTAGAGGTCATTGTGGCGGCGATCCAGTGTCGGCTGGTCACCTGTGTAGGCGTGGATCGTTGTCATGATGCCGCTTTCGATCCCGATCGCCGCATCCAGCACCTTGGCCAAAGGCGCGAGGCAATTGGTGGTGCAAGACCCGTTCGAGATCATCACATCGCCCTTGGCCAACAGATGATCGTTCACGCCCATGACGATGGTCTTTTGCACATTTTTGGCGGGCGCTGAGATCAGCACGGATTTTGCGCCGCGCTCAAGGTGCTTTTTGGCTTTTTCACCATCGTTGAAATTGCCAGTGCATTCCAACACGACATCAATTCCGGACCAGTCGAGTTCGTCCATGTTATATGTGGACATGACGTCAAATGCGCCGCGGCCCAGATCCATTGTGCCATTGCCCAAAGTGACGGTGCCGGGAAAGCGGCCATGCACGGAATCATAACGGATGAGGTGTGCAGCGGTTTCCAGTGGGCCTGTGGCGTTGATCCGAACCACCTTTACATCGTCACGCGCCGATTCCGCGATATGGCTAAGGGTGCTGCGGCCAATGCGGCCAAAGCCATTGATGCCGATGGTGATGGTCATGATGCGCTCCTTGATCGTCAGGGGGCCGCCAAGTGGCGGTGGGCTTTGGCGTCGTCTTAAACTGCCTTTACCCAAAGCGAAAAGCCGAAAAACGACAGGTTTGGTGCGTGTCAGCGCTATCAGGCGATGATTGCGCTAACGCGGGCCGTGCGGTTGGGGTCGGGCGGGCCTTGCCACTGGCGCTCAAGCGACTAACCTAGAGCGCGATCAATCCGAGGATGAACAATGAGCGGCTTATTAGCCCTACTCGACGATGTGGCCGCGATTGCCAAAGTGGCGGCGACAAGTGTGGATGACATTGCGGCGGCCGCGTCAAAAGCCGGGGCCAAGGCCGCGGGTATTGTGATTGACGATGCTGCCGTGACGCCAAAATATGTGCATGGATTTGCTCCGGCGCGGGAATTACCGATCATTTGGAAAATCACCAAAGGGTCGATTTTCAACAAGCTTGTCATCTTGTTGCCTGGTCTCATGCTATTGGCTCAGTTCGCGCCTTGGGCGATGACGCCTTTGCTGATGCTGGGCGGGGCCTATTTGTGCTTTGAGGGGGCAGAGAAAGTGTTCCATGCCCTCGCGCCGCATGGAGATGCCCATGTGGAAGAAGACATGGACGTCAAGGATCCCGCGCATCTGGAAGAAGAAAAGGTTCGTGGTGCGATCAAGACGGATTTTATCCTTTCGGCGGAAATCATGACGATATCATTGGCTGCAATTGAGGTGCCGTCGCTGTGGATGCAGGCGGTCACCTTGGGTGTGGTGGGCTTGATGATCACCGCCGTCGTTTATGGCGGGGTCGCTTTGATTGTGAAGATGGATGATGTCGGCCTGCATCTGGCGTCGACTTCGGGTTTGGCGGTGGTGCGTGGGCTGGGGCGGGGCTTGGTACAGGCGATGCCGAAGCTGATGAAGGGGCTTTCCATCGTCGGCACGGCTGCAATGCTCTGGGTCGGCGGCAATATCGTCACGCATGGATTGCATGAGTTGGGTCAGCATTGGCCCTATGAGCCGATCCATCATCTGGCAGAGCAGGCCGCGCATGGGGTGAATGAGGGGATGCAAGGCCTTGTTTCTTGGGCAGT
>Ga0102815_10000425_pt1 | contig 28982 bp, 30 predicted proteins | sample ColrivemetaGS759_FD_79113 | JGI IMG/M metagenome (GOLD analysis project Ga0102815, IMG submission 79113) | Estuarine microbial communities from the Columbia River estuary - Ebb tide ETM metaG S.759 | ecosystem: Environmental > Aquatic > Marine > Intertidal zone > Estuary | place: USA: Columbia... | reverse complement strand
CCATAATCATTTCTTTTTGTAACAAAATTTCCAGGGTTGTTATAATCATCTTGATAATTTCTGTCAGAAATAACTACTGGTTTAACCATATTATTAGAAGGGTTAAATAAGTACGACCTAGTATTTCTGTTATTGCGCCAAATATCTCTGGCAATTGCAGTTTCATCATTTCCCCATTCAATACCAGCAAAGCGATCAATGGTTTTTATTAAAGATGTTTTTTCTCCTGTAAAAGGAGCATTTAATTGAAACACTTCATCTCTAAAATCAACTTCAATATTTGGGTCACCTTCATCTAATGCCTCACACCAAAATAATGTGGCAGGCTTATCATCTCTCCAAGAGAGATTTCTTTTACCTTTTCTAACCGCCATAAAACCTTGCGGTAAATCTTCGATCAATGGAACCTCTAAAATTGTTTTTACAAATGTTCCATCCGAATCATAAATATTAGTTTCTGAGGCAAATCTATAATATGGGACCAAGTATGAAAAAGGTTTTTTAATTGTAGTGATTAAAACATAATCCCCATTAGGAGAAAATGTTTCATTTATAAACATGTCACTCTCTTTCCATAATGTTAATTCACCATTTAAGTTTACTTTATATAATTCTGAAAGTACTAATTGTTCAAAATTATGTTCATCAGAAGGGTTTTTTAGAAGGTCTTGATAAGTTCTGTTTTGGGCTTTAACCCCTTGTTCGCTTAAAGATATAGTTGGTCCAGTTGGTATAGATGTTTTAGTATCAATAAGAGCTAATTTTTCTTTAGGAATCAGTTTTATAAGTAAAGAGTTATTGTCTTTAAACCATGAAAATGGACTACGAGTGTTAGCATTTAAATTTGGTTCAGTTATTTTTTTTGCAGATTTGGTTAAAATATCTAGCACCCATAATTCAACTCCATTGCTAACTGTATTTGTAAACGCCATTTTTTCTTGGTTTGGAGACCAAGAGAAATTGGTAAATCTTCCATTTTCAGGTAAGCCTTTTACGGCTTCATCTAAATTTTTTCTTCCTACACGAATTTTAATATTAGTGTAATAATTTTCTCTACTTCCAATATTAGTTACTGGATTAATTCTAAGGCCACCAAGGCGCATTTCTGTTTCAGAAAGTTCTTCAATAGTTTTAAAATTGGAACGATATAAAAAAACAAAATTTTCACCTTTGTCATCCATACGTATTGAAGGAGCTAAAGGAGCCTCTGCAAGTTCTAAAATTTCTTGTGGAGGTTTTTGATAGGTGAGCGATTCTTGGGAATATGTAAATGAACCCAAAAACAAGATTACAACAAAAAGTAATTTTTTCATATTGATTTGTTTAATTGATTTTGATTTATATAAAACTACTAAAACAATAATATTTACACTATTAATAAAATGTTAAAAGCAATTGATTAAATTAAATGTCACGGAGCATTTCAGTAGGCTTTTTTTCTTTCCAAGTTCCACCAGTAAAATCTGGAATTTTTATTGGTGTACTTCCTTGTGCAACAGACAATTCAGATAGTGGAGTAACTGCGCTCCAAAGAACGCTGTCGTATACGTTAATATCTAGTGGTTTACCTTCATTTAAACAACGGATTAATCTATAAATCATAACAAAATCCATTCCTCCATGACCAACTGCATTTTCAGAAATTTGAGTTCTTAATTTTTTCCAAAGAGGATGGTCGTATTTATCTTTATAAGCTTTATATTCTTCAGCTTCTAGCCAGTTATGTCCCCATTGCAATTCTTCATGGCCAACATACAATCTGGAAGGATATCCCATGTGAACAGCTTTTGTACCGGTAACTGTATTTAATCGGTTATATGGTCTTCCGGTATGAACATCAAATTGTAACATGATTGTTTTACCTAATTTTGTTTTTATAAGTGTAGTATTCATATCACCACATTTGTATTCATGAATTGGATGATTTTTTTGTTTTGCGGCTTCACTTAAACTTTGCTCTAAAGAACTCATTGAGGTTAGAAAATCATAGGTGTCTCCTCGTCCAATATCCATATACTGGCTCACTGGACCCAATCCATGTGTAGTGTAAAAATTACCATCCCTATTCGCATGGTGTTTTAAACGCCATTGATCTTCATAATACGTTTCGTGTAACATATGCATTCTTAAATCGTGAATATATGCACCTTCTGCGTGTGTTAAGTTTCCAAATACACCTTGATTTATCATATTTAAAATCCATAATTCTTCTCCATTAAAGCAACAATTCTCCATCATCATACAATGTTTTTGAGTACGCTCTGCAGTATCAATAATTTTCCAACAATCTTCCAATGTATAAGAAATTGGCACTTCACTGGCTACATGTTTTCCTTGTTCCATTCCATAAAGAGCCATTGGAGTATGCAATTCCCAAGGAGTTGCAATTATTAAAAGGTCAATATCATCACGTTCAGCAACTTTTTTCCATTCATTTGGATTGCCAAAGTATAAATCTGCACCGTTTGTTTGCACTGTTTTTAAATGCGCATTTAACTTTTCAACTTTGTCTTTTTTTAAATCTGAGATAGCTACTAATTCTGCATGATTATTTTGAATTAACCAATCAAACATTTGAATTAATGTATCACCTCTATTTCCAGCACCGATTAAACCAACTTTTACTTTATCAATTTTTGGAGCTGATAAACCGAAAGCGCTTCCAGTAGAGGTTCTGCCTAATAATTGTTTAATTTTTTGTTGTGTTTCATCTGAAGAATTTATTTGAGAGCTTGAGCAGGCAACAGCAGGAGCTAAACCCAAAAAAAGAGCTGCTCGAGTAGATAAATTCAAAAAATCTTTACGATTCATCATAATGTTAATGTTTAATTGGTTATTATTGTATTACTTGTAAAAATATGGAGTTTTTACTAAGTTTGATATAACTATTCTAAAAATATAAATATATGTATAATTCTAAAATAACAGGTCTTGGTTACTATGTCCCTGATAATGTAGTTACAAATGATGATTTGTCCAAAATGATGGATACAAATGATGCTTGGATTCAAGAAAGAACTGGGATTAAAGAGCGCAGATGGATTGAAGAAGGAAGTGAAGATACTTCAGCAGTTATGGGAGCAAAGGCATCTAGAATTGCTATTGAAAGATCAGGATTAAAAAATGAAGATATAGATTTTATTGTATTCGCTACTTTGAGTCCAGATTATTATTTTCCAGGCTGTGGTGTTCAAATTCAAGAAATGTTAGATCTAAGAACCGTAGGAGCAGTTGATATTAGAAACCAATGTTCTGGTTTTATTTATGCATTGTCGGTTGCAGATCAGTTTATTAAAACTGGAATGTATAAAAATATTTTAGTTGTGGGTTCTGAATATCACTCAGGAGGATTAGATAAGACAACTAGAGGACGAGGGGTTTCAGTTATTTTTGGCGATGGAGCGGGAGCAGCAGTTTTATCAAGAACTGATGATAATACAAAAGGAATATTATCATCTCATTTATATTCTGAAGGAAAACATGCAGAAGAATTAACGGTTTTAGCTCCAAGTATTAGACATTGGGTTCCTGAAATTATTGAAGCAAATGATAAAAATGATGAATCGTACTTTCCATATATGAATGGAACTTTTGTTTTTAAACATGCAGTTGTTCGTTTTTCTGAAGCCATTGTTGAAGGATTAAAAACAAATAAACTTGAAGCTACGGATATTGATATGCTTATTCCCCATCAAGCGAATTTACGTATCTCACAGTTTATTCAAAAGAAATTTAAGCTTTCTGATGATCAGGTATTTAATAATATTCAAAAGTATGGTAACACCACAGCAGCTTCTGTAATTATTGCGCTAACTGAAGCTTGGGAAAAAGGTAAAATAAAAGATAATGACCTCGTCGTATTAGCAGCATTTGGTAGTGGATTTACTTGGGGTAGTGTAATAATTAGATGGTAATTATTATGAAAAAATATTAATGTAAAAAACCTCTAAAATGCAAGTTTAGAGGTTTTTTTAAAGGTTATTGATTAATTAATTCAAATAATTAAAATATCCTTTTATATTTTTTTTAAAGAAGCGTTACATTATTAAAGACGGTTGTATTCATTAAATATTACACTTGTCTTGTTAAAAAATAGTTAATAAAATTTTGAATTTTAATATCACATTATTTATAAATTCTGGAATTCAGTTGGATTCGTTATTATCCAATTTTAATAAATGAACATAAAGACTTTGGTAATTGGAGCTTCAATGAATCCAAACAGGTATTCAAATATTGCTATAAAAAGATTATTAGCAAATGGATATGAAGTGTGTGCAGTTGGTAATAAAAATGGAGTTGTTTTAGGTATTGAAATTCATAATTCAAAAGAATTATTTCAAAAAATACATACAATAACACTTTATTTAAACGCTAAGAATCAGGAAAATTACTATGATTATATATTAGCTTTAAAACCACAACGTGTTATTTTTAATCCTGGAACTGAGAATGAAATATTGGAAGGACTATTAACAAAGAGCAACATTAAATTTGAATACTCCTGTACCTTGGTTTTATTAAGTATAGGAGAGTATTGATTTATTATTAGCCTTCATTTTTTATAATTCTTCCTAAAGACCCCTTTTTATCTGGTAAAAGTTCAAAAATAGAGGAAGGAACCAGTCGTGATTCAATTCTATGCGAAACATACAAAATTGTAATTTCTGTTTTTAAAATTAGCAGGTTTAATAGTTCCGTTACCAAAGCAGTGTTTTCATCATCTAAACCTTCCAGGGGTTCATCTAAAATTAAAAGTGGAGGTTGTTTAATTAAAGCTCGAATAATTAATGCTAGTCTTTGCTGGCCTAATGAAAGCTTAAGAAATGGTGTGTTTTTATAAGCTGATAAATTGACTATTTTGAGCCATTGTTCTACAATATAAAATTGTATTTTTTGTGGTTTTTTATAAAGTCCTATGGAATCAAAAAATCCAGATAAAATTAAATGTTCTAAAGTTTGATTTCTACTAAAAAGTTCAGTTATAGTTGTTGAAAAAAAACCAATTCTTTTTTTTATGTCCCAAATGCTTTCACCACTACCTTTTTTAAGTCCAAAAATATAGATTTCTTGTCCATAAGCTTTTGGATTTTCGCCTGTAATTAATGATAGTAAAGTGCTTTTACCAGACCCATTTGGTCCAATAAGTTGCCAGAATTCACCCTTTTTAACAGTCCAATTTATATTTTTTACAATTGGGGCCTCATTATAACTTACACAAACATTGTTAAATTTCACCAGTATATCTCCTTCAAAAGCTATTTTTTTTAAAGTCGTTGGAATTTCATTTCTAAATTCAGAAAAATGATGATTTTCTTTATGTTGAAGTTTTTGTAAATTAAAGGTGTTGCCTTTTATTTGATAGGCTTTTTCAATAAAATTTAGAATATCACTGGCCCTGTTTGCCAATTGAATTATGTGAAATTTCTCGGAAATATTTCTAATGTTGTTTGCAAGTTCTATTTGAGATTTACTATCTAAATGATCAAAAATACTATCGAAAATTATAAAATCGGGTTGTTGACTTAAGCAAAATTTTAAAAATACTTTTCTACGTTCTCCAGTTGATAAATTTCTTAGTTTTCGATTGCTATGTGTTGCTATTTTAACAATATCATACCTATATTCTTCTTCAATATATTTTTCAATGGCAATATCAGAAAATAAAAATCCTTTTAAGTTGTTAAAATTTTTTAATTGCTCCGGAGCTTTTTTAGATAAAATATTGAAAATGAAGGTTTTTTTATCAACGCAGTTTTTAATTAGGATTGCAATAGATTTTTTGGGCATTATAGGAGTTCAATTTTAAATAAAACTACAAAAAATTACCATGTTTTATAAGTATTTTTTATAAAAATTAAAAAAATGCTGCTAAGTTTAAATCTTTAATTTATTTCAAAAACTTTACCGGTTTCTGCCAAAAATGTATTTTCAAAAATTTCTTGTGCCTCTGTTTTAAAAGCTTCAATATTTTTATACCTACCGCTATAATGTCCGATTATAAGTTGTCTCACATTTGCAAGTTTTGCAATTTTACCAGCTTGTTCAGCAGTTGAATGTTTAGTAGTTATGGCAAGGTTTTCTTTATCTTTTAAAAAAGTAGTTTCATGATATAGGCAATCGACATTATTAATAAGAGGTGCTATTTCAGGGTAATAAGAAGTGTCACTACAAAAAGCATAACTTTTTGGTTTTGTTGGGTTTAAAGTTAGTTCACAATTTTTAATGGTTTTACCATTTTTTAATGTAAAATCTCTTCCGTTTTTTAAGTTTTGATAATCGCAAATTTCAATTTCCATGTAGTTAGAAATAGCTTTCATATTCAACCTACGTTCTCCTAACTTTTCTTTAAATAAAAAACCATTTGTATAAATTCTATGGTCTAAAGGTATTGTGTGAACTTCAACCTTTGAGTCTTCAAAAATTAGTTCACTAAATGGTGCTGATAATTCGTGAAATAGTAATGGGTAATTTGTCCAAGAATTTGAAAGTTTTAATTGTAAAGTAATTATTTCTTTAATTCCTTTTGGTCCGTAAATGTGTAATTCGGTTTCGCGATTTAACAATCTAAATGTTGACACCAATCCAACCAGTCCAAATAAATGATCACCATGTAAATGCGAAATAAAAATATGTTTAATTTTAGAAAATTTTACGCCATATTTACGCAATTGAACTTGTGTTCCTTCGCCGCAATCAATTAAAAAACTATGATTTTTTATTTCTAAATATTGTGAGGTTGGATTTGCGTTTACTCTTGGTGTAGCTGAGTGACAGCCTAAAATAGTGAGTTTTAAACTCATCTAATTACAAGTCTTTTGGATACAATTTCAGAGCCGGATTGTAATGAGTAAATATACATACCGTTTGTTAAATCATCACGATCAAATGGGATGTAATTCAATCCCGTTTTGGCATTAATTCTTGTTCCATAAACAGTTTTACCTAAAAGGTTTTTAACTGTAAACTCCACTAACTGATCTTTTGTAGATCTAAAACTAATACGAGTTCTAATTGTTAATGGATTTGGAGATGCTGAAACAGATAATACTGTAGTTGTAGGCTCATTTTTTTTAATAACAGTACTATCCTTTTCTTTTTGTTGTGCAAAAGAAAAAGTGAATAATAATAAAAAAGTTATTAAAAGTAGTTTTTTCATCAATAAGCCTATTGGTTTTAAAATCCTAAGTCTCGTTCAATCGCATCCATTTCTAATATGTCTGTCGCCTCAGTAAATGTTGGAACAACATTAAGTTCTTCAGGAATTTTATCTATATTAATTCCTTTTGAAATTATCACAAAACTTGTGCCGTTTTTCTTATGTTGAGAACTTAACCTCAAAAATAACAATAATTCTTCTATTTTTGTGTTAATTTTTTCAGAAAAGTCTAAAATTAAGTGTTTTCCATCAAATTTTGAAAAATCTTTTACTAGTTTTTCTAGAAATAAATCTAACGAAATTTCAGCAGGTTTTATTAAAGTATATTTTTTAGTTATTGTTATTTTCATAGTTTATGTCTTTCAATTTGCTCTGCTAATAAATAAATTACTGCCATTCTAATTGCAACACCATTTTCTACCTGATGTAAAATAATTGATTGATCTGCGTCTGCAACATCACTTGTTATCTCAACCCCTCTATTTATTGGCCCTGGATGCATTATAACAATTTTCTTGCCAAGTGAATCTAATAACGGTTTATTTATTCCAAATAATTGTGCATACTCTCTTGTTGAAGGGAAATAATTTATTGCCATACGTTCATTTTGAACTCTTAATACATTAGCGACATCACACCATTCCAATGCTTTTTTAATATTATTTTCAACCCCAACACCCAATTCTTCAATATATTTTGGAATCAATGTTTTTGGACCGCACACTTTAACTTCAGCACCTTGTAATTTTAAAGCATAAATATTAGATAAAGCAACTCTTGAGTGTAAAATATCACCAACAATTAATACTTTTTTACCGGTTACACTTCCCAACCTTTCTCTTATAGAATAAGAATCTAACAATGCTTGGGTTGGATGTTCGTGTGTTCCATCTCCAGCATTTACAATACTTGCATTAACATGTTTAGATAAAAAATCACAGGCACCAACTTCTGGATGGCGCATCACAATTAAATCAACTTTCATTGATAAAATGTTATTGGCAGTATCAATAAGTGTTTCTCCTTTTTTTACTGAAGATTGACTTGCAGAAAAATTAATAACATCAGCAGATAAACGTTTTTCGGCCAATTCAAATGAAAGTTTTGTCCTGGTGCTATTTTCAAAAAATAAATTTGCAATAGTTATATCTCTTAACGAAGGTACTTTTTTAATTGGACGATTAATAACTTCTTTAAAGTGATCTGCAGTTTTAAAAATTAAATCAATATCAGCTTTATTTATATGTTTTATTCCTAAAAGGTGTTTTACGCTTAACTGACTCATATAATTAATTATTTATTATATAAACGGCGTCTTTTCCGTCTTTTTCTTTCCAATTTACAGTTACTCTTTCTTCATTAATAACATCTACTTGTCTCCCTCTATAATTTGGTTGAATGGGTAAATGTCTACTAAATCTTCTATCTATTAACACTAAAAGTTCAATATCAGTTGGTCTTCCAAACGACTGAATTGCCGTTAATGCAGCTCTAATGCTTCTACCTGAAAATAAAACATCGTCTATAAAAACTACATTTTTATCTTCAACAATAAAATTAATGTAGGTTTTGTTAGCTTCTAAAGGTTCACCTCGGCGTCTAAAATCATCTCTATAAAAAGTAATATCTAATTGTCCTAACTGAACATTTAAAATGTTATAGTGGTTCTTTAATATAGCTACAAGCCTCTCCGCTAAGAAAACTCCTCTAGGTTGAATACCTATAAGAACAGTGTTTTCAAAATTGTTATGATTTTCAATTAACTGACACGCTAACCGATGAAGAATTATGTCAATTTCTTTTGAGTTAAGAAGAATTTTTTTACTCATTTCAATACCAAACATTGTTTGGAATACAAATATAAAGCATTTTGTTAATTAATTTGTTAAAAACATTTAGAAGTTATTATTAAATTACGGATTTGTTCTTGTACTTTTATTTTCATAGAAATTATTTATTCTTGCTTATGTCTTTAACTCCAAAAGAAAATAATTTACCCTTATCTAAATTTGAATCAATGTTAAAAACCGATAGTGTCTATTTTTTCGACTCTATTGAGTTTGAGGAGATTATACATTATTATATTGATTCTGGAAAAATTTCATTAGCAAAAAAGGCAATAACTCTTGGTTTAAAGCAGCATCCAAATTCTGTATTATTAAAGTTATTGAAAGCTGAGTTACTTATTTTTGATAATGACTATGACGCTGCAACTGTTTTATTGAAAGATTTACAAGCCATTGAACCTACTAATGAAGAAATTTATGTGCAACAAGCGAGTATTTTTTCAAAGAAAGATGAGCACCAAAAGGCTATAAATTCTTTAAAAATTGCTTTGGCTTATACCGATGATAAGGCAGATGTACTTTCTATGATTGGAATGGAATATTTGTATTTGGACAATTTTGATGAGGCAAGGTTAAATTTTGCGAAATGCTTAGATGTTGATTTTGAAGATTATTCTTCACTTTACAACGTGATTTATTGTTTTGATATGCAAAATCAACACGAAGAAGCTGTTGCTTATTTAAATAATTATATTGATAAAGATCCATACAGTGAAGTTGCTTGGCATCAATTAGGAAGACAATACTTTATATTAGAAAATTATAAAGAAGCTTTAAGAGCTTTTGATTATTCAGTTTTAATTGACGAACAATTTGTAGGAGCATATTTAGAAAAAGCCAAAACATTAGAACAGTTAAACGAGTATTCCGAAGCTATTGAAAATTATAAAATTACTATTGAATTAGACGATCCAACTTCTTTTGTTTTCCTCAGAATAGGTGAATGTTACGAAATACTTAAGAAAAATACATTAGCAATTCAATTTTATAAAAAGGCAGTTCATGAAGATCCTTTATTGGATAAAGGTTGGTTAGCCATTACTCAATTATACATTTTAAATAAAAACTACAATAAAGCATTATTTTACATAAATAGAGCTATTGAAATTGATGATAAAAACAGTTTGTATTGGAGAAAATATGCTGAAATAAACTTAAAACTTAATTTTTTTGAAGAGGCAGTTGAGGCATTTCAAAATTGTATTTTATTGCAAGATTTTGATATTACTATATGGGTTGGATTAAGTGATGTTTTATGTTATTTAGGAGATTTTGAGGATGCATTATCAAATTTATTAAAGGCTAAAAAATACTTCAGAGATTTTTCTGAAATTGAATATAGACTTGGAAGTCTTTATTTTAAATTTAATAATAATATAAAAGGGAAAAAGCATTTAGAGCGTGGCTTAGCAATAGACTTTGATTATTACCATGTAATAAAAGATTTATTTCCTGAAATTTATAATAAGATAGAAGTCATGGATATAATAAACGATTTCAAAAATACTTCATTATAAAATATTACATTTGTCTTTTAACTTAAAAGACAAATGCAACACAGAAAATTAATTCACTATTTAGTAATTACGCTTAAAGGTATGGCCATGGGAGCTGCAGATGTAGTTCCTGGGGTTTCAGGAGGTACAATAGCTTTTATTTCGGGTATTTATGAAGAATTGCTTACTTCTATAAGTTCTATTAATATTTCTTCTCTTAAATTACTGAAAAATAAAGGTTTTATTCCTTTTTGGAAAGCAGTGAACGGTAGTTTTCTGTTAGCGCTTTTAGTTGGAATTTTTATTAGTATTGTTTCTTTAGCAAAATTAATTTCTTGGTTGTTAGAAAATGAACCTATTCTTGTATGGTCTTTCTTTTTTGGCCTGGTTTTAGCAAGTATTTTATTTATTGGTAAGCAGATAACTAAATGGAGAATTATAACTATTGTTCTTTTTACATTAGGTGCTATTATTGCTTTCTATATAACCACGTTACACCCTATGGTTACGGAAAATTCTTCGCCTTTATTTCTATTTATAGCTGGAGCTTTGGCAATTTGTGCAATGATTTTACCTGGTATTTCGGGCTCTTTTATTTTAGTACTATTAGGAGCATATAAACCTGTTTTAGATGCAATACATGATAAAGATTTTAAATTGCTTGGTATTTTAGCATCTGGTGCAATAATTGGATTGTTGTCTTTTTCTAAAGTATTAAAATGGTTATTTAGTCATTATAAGGATTTAACTTTAGCGGTTTTAACAGGATTTATTTTAGGCTCCTTAAATAAAATTTGGCCTTGGAAAGAAACCTTAACCTGGCGCACAAATTCTCATGGGGTTGAAGTGCCTTTCAATGAGCAAAGTATTTCCCCCTTTTCCTTTAATGGAGACCATCAATTAGCAATGGCTATAGTTTTGGCAATAATTGGGTTTGCAGCAATAATTCTTTTAGAAAAAATAGCTAACCTGTCTAAGAAAAATTAATATATGGCCAAAGATCGTAGCTTGCTAGATAAATTTTTCCTTTTCTTAAAAGGTCTTTCAATGGGAGCAGCTAATAAAGTTCCTGGCGTGTCTGGTGGTACGGTTTCATTTGTTTTAGGTTTTTATGAAGAAATGATCTATTCCTTCAGAAAAATTAATTATAAAGCTTTTTTATTACTTATAAATGGCAGATATAAAAGCTTCTTCAGATATACAAATGCTACTTTTTTAATGTTGGTTTTTGGAGGGAGTATGTTCAGTTATTTTAGTGTATCCTTAGTTTTAGATTATTTACTACAACGTTATGAATTGTATGTTTGGAGTTCCTTTTTTGGAATGATTTTAGGTTCTATATTCTATATTTCAAAAGATTTTAACGATTGGAGAACAAGAAATATTATTTCTATGGTTTTAGGAATATTATTAGGTGTTGCCATAAGTTTTATGAGCCCAGCAAAAGAAAATGATAACCTTTGGTTTGTTTTTGTATGTGGTATTATTGGTGTTTCAGGGATGACGTTACCAGGTTTATCGGGCTCATTTATTTTAATATTATTGGGAAACTATGTATTGTTGTTAGTTGATTCAGTAACTATGTTGTTTAAAACAATGACTGAAATTTTTACTGGAGATTTTAGTTTTATGGATAGCGACGAAAGAATTAGATATTTAAAAATTATTGCAACTTTTACTGGAGGTTCCGCGTTTGGATTGGTTTTTACATCGCATATTTTAGGTTATGTTTTAAAACGCTGGCATCAAATTGTAACCGCTGTAATTATTGGGTTTATTGCTGGTTCTTTAGGTATAGTTTGGCCGTGGAAAAAAGAGGTTTATAAAGTTGTAAATGGAGTGAATTTGTTAGATTCCAAAGGAAATAAGGTTATTGAAAATTTTCAAAGGTACTTTCCTAATTTTTCTGATACAGAAACTTGGATAGCAATTTTTTTTATAGCATTTGGGGCAGGGATAATTTTACTTATAGATAAATACGGCTCAGAACGAAAAGATTATATAGATGAATAACAGAACAAAATATGGACTTTTAGGAAAGGATATTTCTTACTCTTTTTCGCGAAAGTATTTTACCGAAAAATTTGAGAGATTAGGTTTAACAAATTTAAGATATCAGAATTTTGATATTCCTGAAATTGAAGAATTTCCATTTTTATTATACCACAGAGAAGATGAATTTAGGGGAATAAATGTTACTATTCCTTACAAGCAATCTGTAATGCGATATCTTGATGAAATTGATACTGACGCAAAAGAAATTGGAGCGGTAAATACAATTAAAATAACAGATGATAATGAATTACATGGCTATAACACGGATTTTTATGGATTTAAAAAAGCTATTGAACCATTGTTAAAAAGTCATCATAACAAAGCGCTTATATTAGGAACTGGTGGAGCTTCAAAAGCAATAGCATTTGCTTTTAAAAAATTAAATATTGAGTATAAATTTGTGTCAAGAAGGTTATCAGATGATGTTTTTTTGTACTCAATGTTAAATGAACAAATTGTTAAAGAATATACTGTAATTATAAATTGTTCCCCAATTGGAACATATCCAAATATAGATGAATCACCTAATATTCCTTATGAATTTATTTCTGATAGGCATTTGCTTTTCGATTTAATTTATAACCCGTCAGAAACTAAATTTTTACAGTTAGGTAAAAAAAATGGAGCTGTAATAAAAAATGGCTTAGAAATGTTAGAGTTGCAAGCAGAAAAGTCATGGGAGATATGGAATTCATAGAAATATCGTGAATTGTCACGCAACTTTTTATGCTTTTTTGAATCTTTTATAAAATGGTATTTAGTGTAAATATTGTTTTTAGATTATTAATGAATATAATTATTGAACCTTAAACATTTTAATATGTTAGACCAAGAAGAAAAATTACCAGTACAGGAAGAAAAGTTATCCTCAGAAAATTCAGAAACTGCTGAAGAACAAAAATCCACAATTCAACCAACTTTAGAAAAGAATACTTCAACAAATGTTGCAGTAGATGAAATTGAAAGTAAAATAGCAGAAAGCTCTGAAAATACTGAGCATCCAGCTATTGAAATGGAGGACTATGGTAAATTGAGTTTAGATGATCTAGTAGAAGAATTAGGAAAGCTAGTAAGAGAAGGTCAGGTTCAGAGTATAAATAATAACGTTAATAAAATTAAAAGTATTTTTAACGTTAAGTTTGGGAAATTATTAAAAGCTGAAAAGGAGAAATTTTTAGCAGAAGGAGGAAATGTAGTTGATTTTCAATACAGTAATCCAATAAAATCTACTTATAATAGTATTCTTTACGATTTTAAAATTAAAAGAAACGAATTTTATTCAAATCAAGAAGCTAAATTAAAAACTAATTTAGAAGAAAAATTAGAATTAATTGAAGATTTAAAACATTTAATAGATAATGCGGAAGGAGCAACTATGTATAAAATGTTTAAAGATATTCAGGTTAAATGGGTTTCTATCGGGCCAATTCCAAGAGCAAAATACAACGATACCTGGCGAACTTACCATCATCATGTTGAGCGTTTTTACGATTTATTGCATTTAAGTAATGATTTACGGGATTTAGATTTTAAACATAATCTTGAAGAAAAATTAAAGCTAGTTGAAAGAGCTGAAGAGTTGGTGAAGGTTGAAGATGTAAACCTTGCTTTTAAAGAATTACAGATATTACATAAATTGTGGAAAGAAGATATTGGTCCAGTTGCAAGAGAAAATAGAGAAGAGGTTTGGGAACGTTTTAGTGAAGCTACTAGAAAAGTACATGATAATCGTCATGAATTTTTTAAAGATATGCGATCTAAATTTGAAGGCAATATCGATAAAAAATTAGAAATAGTTGCAGCAATTGAAGCAGTTGATATTTCTAAAAATGAATCAAGATCCGATTGGCAAAAAAGTATAAAGGAGATTGATGCATTGCGAAATAAATTTTTTGGTATTGGACAAGTTCCAAGAGCAAAAAGTGATCAAATTTGGTCTAAATTTAAAGAAGCAACACGAAAATTTAATGTTGAAAAAAACAAGTTTTTCAAAGATGTAAAGAGAGATCATTTTGATAATTTAAATAAAAAGAAGTTATTAATTGAAAAAGCAGTTGCTTTAAAAGATAGTGAAGAGTGGGAATCTGCAACAGAAGTAATGAAAAAAATTCAGGCAGATTGGAAAAAAATTGGTCATGTTCCTCGAAAATATTCAGATAAACTTTGGAAAGAATTTAAAGATGCCTGCAACCATTATTTTGATAGATTACATAAAAATCAGGATCAAGGTAATAAAGAGGAAATTGAGGTTTTAAATCAAAAGAAAGAGATGCTTTCAGAAATTAAAGAGAGAATTGAAGATAAAACCGAAATTACTATTGATGATTTAAAAGATTATGTAAAAGATTGGCGTAATTTAGGTAGAGTTCCTCATGAAATGAGACATATTGAAGGTAAATTTAATAAGGTTTTAGACAAAATTGTTGATAAAAGTGACCTTGAGAAACAGGATGTTGAAATGATAAAGTTTGAAAACTTGGTGAACAGCTATCTAGAGCAAAAAAACTATAGAAAATTAGATTCTGAACAATTATTTATAAGAAAAAAGATTGATGAAACAGTTCGCGAAATACAACAACTAGAAAACAATATTGGTTTTATTTCAAATGTTTCTGAAGATAACCCTTTAGTGAAAAATGTTCGAAACCAGATTGATGTTTATAAAGAGAAACTGGAAGTCTGGAAATCAAAATTAAATTATTTAAGAGAACTTGAAAATTAAAAAAGTAAGTTAATTCAATTCAATTCAAAAAAACTCGGAATATTAATATTCCGAGTTTTTTTATAAAATTATTATAGCAGTTGTTTATTCGTATTTTAGATAAGTTGCCACTTCAATTCTAACTTCGCTCCACGTTTTAGAAATTCCGTCTTCTCCGGTATGCAAATCTTTACAAACTGTGTTTAAGGCAGTTATAGCAGCTTGAGCTTGCCAGTTATCTAAATCCATTATTGCTTCTAAGGTAACCATTTGGTCACTTGCCACAAAGGTTATTGGCAACGCTTGTGTAATCCCATTCATTTCTATATCAACGGTTCCTGAAGTTTCATTGTTTATATGAATAGTACCATTTATATTTTCAGTGTTAATCAAATTTCCAAAAAAGAATTTTTTTAATTTAGTATCTCTAATTGTATCATTTGTGAATAAACTACTGACAGGAATTGTAAATTTAAAATTATTTAAAGCTTCTAATGCGGTTTTAGCCTTCGTTTGATTATCATCAATAATAAGCTTAGTAAATTGACCTTTTACTGGTATTTTACTAGTAGTTTTATAAGCAATCCAATTAACAGTAGTAGTTTTAGGTTCAACAGTATATCCTTTTTCTTCAGTATTTACTTTCTTTTTTTCAATATTCTTACAAGATGTAAAAAATGCTAATGTTAAAGTAAATAAGATTGGTATGTAATATTTTTTCATGACTTTAAATATTTATTTACAAGTTTAATATATTCTTTTTTAGCTTCATCTTCAGAAAGATGATTTAATTGAAACCATGCATTTAGTTTAAATGCGTTTCTTAATTGCACATCACCAGATGGCTCTTCATAGTTATTGCCTTTGGTTGCTTGTTTATAATACGCATAAAATTGCAACATAATATCAGGAGGTAGTTTAATATCAGTTGAGGAAGCTTTTAAATAAGCCTTATCAAATTTTTTATTTAAGTCCTTTCCCATAACTTTTATTAAATCAAAAAACTAAAGTTCAGCAATAACTTGTTCACCACCTTTAACCTTATCGTTTAAATTTACTTTAATTTTTGTATTTAAAGGCAAGAAAACATCTACTCTAGAACCAAACTTAATAAAACCAGCATCTTCACCTTGTATAACTTGCATAGTTGGTTTGGCATAATTAACAATTCGTTTTGCAAGTGCTCCTGCAATTTGTCTATATAAAACTTGTCCAAAGGTATTATTCTCAATAACTATTGTAGTTCGTTCATTTTCTTCTGATGCCTTTGGGTGCCAAGCTACTAAAAATTTTCCAGCGTGATATTTGCTAAAATTTACCTTCCCGCTAATAGGATATCTAGTAACGTGAACATTTAATGGAGACATAAATATAGATACTTGAATTCTTTTATCATTAAAAAATTCTTTTTCAAATACTTCTTCTATAACAACAACTTTTCCATCTACTGGAGCAATAATTGTGTTGTTGTTTATGGGTGTATTTCTTTTTGGATTTCTAAAAAATTGTAATACTATTATATAAAAAAATAATAATATAATTGACAAAAATTTATTTAGCCAATTTAAACTTATAAAATTTTCAATGCATATTATTCCAACTCCAACCATAATGGTTGCAATTAAAATTATTTTATAACCTTCTTTATGAAACATAATTATTGGACTAATTGTAAATAAATAAAAATAAAGGGTGCAGCAAAAATAACACTATCAAACCGATCTAAAAAGCCACCATGTCCTGGAATAAAATTACTACTATCCTTAACACCAGCTTGTCTTTTAAACATTGATTCAATTAAATCTCCTAACACTCCAAATATACTAACAATACCAGCAATAACAACCCATTGAGTTTGAGACAAACTATTAAATTGATTAGCTAATATAAAACTTGCAATAAATGTAAAAACCATACCTCCTAAAAATCCCTCAATGGTTTTATTTGGTGAAATACGTTCCAGTAATTTATTTTTACCAAAATTTTTACCTATTAAAAATGCAAAGGAATCGTTTACCCAAATAAGTATAAAAACACCTAAAATTGTTGTATTTATATAATTAAAACTGGCGTTTAAAAATGGTATTTGAACAATTAGTGTAAACGGAACTACAATATAAATTATAGATAAAAATATTTTCCCTAAGTGACTTATAACTTCCTCTTTTTTTGCAAATAATATAGATGCAAATGTTATAAAAATGGTTAAAAATAATGCGACTCCAATATATTCAAAAATTATTATTGATGGAATATCCTCAACATTTAAGATATTTCCAAAAATAAAAAGGAGTGTTCCAATAATATAAGGAAACATACTTTTTAAGGATATCATCTTTTTGAATTCATATAAGCAAAACATCATTAAAATGAAGAAAAGACCAATAAATGTTATTTTACTATATAAAATTGAAAAGATTAATACACTTACAAAAACTAATCCTGAAAGTGTACGTTTTAAAAGTTTTCCCATAAATTATAAATCTTCAAAAAGGAGTAAATATAAGTTTTTTGAATTTGTATTTCCATAACTCATAAAATCATCATCCTTATTGTTTGGATTGTAATTTTTAATTGCGCTTATATTGCTAGGTATATTCCCTTTATATCTTGTTTTTATTCCAGTTAAACTTTCTCCTTTTGTTTTTACTAATTGACTTGTTGTAGCATAAACGATAAAATTTTCTGATAATTCTGAAATTTTATGTTCTTTTAACTGATTTGAAGAAAACAATATACTACCATTTTCTGCAATTAGATGCTCACAGCTTAAAAAAGTAGGATATAGATTTGTCAACTTATCAGCTGTTTTAATTTTAACCGATTTTATGAGCTTTAGCAGATCATTGTCATTACAAATAATTGTTTCCCAAGAATTTTCTTGAACGATATTAGATAAATTTAATTTAACTTCTTCTAATGTTGTGCAATACAAAAACTTACCACTATTCTTAATAAAATTTTTTACAAAAATTTGATCAAGTGGTAAGTCTTGAGATTCTAAAGAGGATTCTTCAGATACTTTTTCTTTTGGAGAATTAAATAATTTTTTGAATAAACTCATTATATACTTTGAATAAATTCAAAATTATGAAAAACTTATTAAATTATTCTTCTGTTTTTGATGAATTTTCAATTTTAGGTTCTTCAATAGTCTTTTCCTCTTTAACTTTTTTTATTTCCACTTTCTTTTCAAATGGTCTTTTTCCAAAAATAACTTCTAAATCTTTTTTGAAAATCACTTCTTTTTCAAGTAATAGTTGAGCTAAAGTAATAAGCTTATCTTTATTTTGAGATAAGATTTTAATAGCTCTCTGGTATTGTTTTTCAATAATTTCAGAAATCTCTTTATCAATAGTTTGGGCAGTTTCCTCACTATATGGTTTCGTGAAATTATAATCTGATTGACCACTAGAATCGTAATATGTAATGTTCCCAATTTTATCGTTTAAACCATAAATTGTAACCATTGCACGTGCTTGTCTGGTAACTTTTTCTAAATCATTTAATGCGCCTGTAGAAATTTTATCAAACATAATTTTTTCAGCAGCTCTTCCGGCAAGTGTAGCACACATTTCATCTAACATTTGTTCAGCTTGTACAATTTGACGTTCCTCTGGTAAATACCAAGCAGCACCTAAAGACTGTCCTCTTGGTACAATTGTAACTTTAACCAATGGCGCAGCATGTTCTAGCATCCAACTTGCAGTAGCATGTCCAGCTTCATGAAAAGCAATTGTTTTCTTCTCTTTTGGCGAAATCAATTTGTTTTTCTTTTCTAAACCACCAATAATTCTATCAACTGCATCTAAAAAGTCTTGATGGTGAACAGCTTTTTTTCCGTTTCTAGCAGCTATTAACGCAGCTTCATTACATAAATTTGCAATATCAGCTCCTGAAAAACCAGGAGTTTGTTGCGATAAAAACTCAAGGTCAACATCTTTATGAATTTTAATAGGTTTTATATGTACTTTAAATATCTCTGCTCTCTCTTTTAAATCAGGCAAATCAACATATATTTGGCGGTCAAAACGACCTGCACGCAACAAAGCTTTATCTAATACATCGGCACGGTTTGTGGCGGCAATAACTATTACATTAGTGTCTGTTCCAAAACCATCCATTTCAGTTAATAACTGATTTAAAGTGTTCTCTCTCTCATCATTTCCACCAGTCATATTACTTTTTCCACGAGCTCTACCAACAGCATCTATTTCATCTATAAAAATAATAGAAGGTGCTTTTTGTTGTGCTTGTTTAAATAAATCTCTAACTCTTGAAGCTCCTACACCAACAAACATTTCAACAAAATCTGATCCTGAAAGTGAGAAAAATGGCACACCAGCCTCCCCTGCAACAGCCTTTGCTAATAATGTTTTACCAGTACCTGGAGGGCCAACTAATAGGGCTCCTTTTGGAATTTTACCTCCAAGGGAAGTGTATTTGTCGGGGCTTTTTAAGAAATCTACAATTTCTTGCACTTCTTCTTTCGCGCCTTCTAAACCAGCAACATCTTTAAATGAAGTTTTTACTTTTTGATCTTGATCAAATAATTTAGCTTTAGATTTTCCAATGCTAAAAATTTGGCCGCCTCCACCACCAGAGCCACCACCAGACATTCTTCTCATAAAATAAATCCATAAACCAATTAAAAAGATAAATGGTAGGTAAATGAAAAGTTGATCTAAAAGGTTTGTTTTTTCGACGTTAGTTGTGTCAAAATCTAATTCGTTAGCTGTTTTTTCTAGGTTTAATTCTTTTTCAAAATTTTGCAAATCACCAAAGTCATAATAATACATTGGCGCATTACTAGAATAAAGAGAGCCTTTATTCTTTTTATGTTTTTCTTTATCTAAAGCCTCATTTTTTATGTAAATATTGGCAATATCTCTATTAACAATAACTATTTTATCAATATCATTATCTTTTAAAATAGTTTTAAATTCGTTTTGGCTTAAGTTTTTTGTTGATAAGCTTTCGCTATTAAAAATTTGATAGCCTATAAAAAGTACAAAAACAATCCCGTAAATCCAGTAAAAGTTGAATTTAGGAGTTTTTATATTTTTATTATTTGATGTATTCTTTTTTTCTTGATTCATTTATTTATTTTTCAATAAGTTGAAATATTAATTTGATGTTGGTATTAGTGTAATTTTCGCATCTCCCCAAAGGCTTTCGATATCATAATATTCACGAATATTTTTTTGAAAAACGTGCACAACAACGTTCACATAATCTACTAATATCCACTCAGCATTTCCTTCACCTTCAACGTGCCAAGGTTTTTCTTTAGCTAACTTACCAACTTGTTTTTGAATTATACCAGAAATGGCATTTACATGTGTACTTGAAGTTCCTGAACAGATTATAAAATAATCACAAACTGTGTTTTCAATTTCTCTTAAATCTAAAATTTGAATGTCTTCTCCCTTTATTTCATCTATCGCCTTTAAAATCACCGCTATTAAATCGTCTGCGCTTACATTTTTTTTCGTCATTAATTTTTTTATTTGGTTACAAAGTTATTATTTTTTTATCATAAAATATGATTTCTGTAACTTTGATAAATATATAAATTTCTAAATGAACATAATCAAACTTAGTGCCATTGATTCTACCAATTTGTATCTTAAAAAATTGGCGTCAGAAAATACCCTTGAAAATTTTACAGTTGTGGTAGCTGAATACCAAACTAAGGGTAGAGGGCAAATGGGGACTAAATGGTTGTCTTTAAAAGCTAAAAACCTAACATTCAGTATTTTAATAAGAGTAGAGAAATTTAAAATTGAACAACAATTTTATTTAAGTATGGCTATTTCCTTAGGAATTTTTAATGTGCTAAGTGGGAAGGTTCAATTACCCCTTTTTATAAAATGGCCTAACGACATTTTGGCAGTGAAAGACAAAGTTGCTGGAGTGTTGATAGAAAATAATATTGGGGGTTGTTTTATTAAACATTCCATTGTTGGAATTGGACTAAATGTTAATCAAGAAATTTTTTCAAATGAACTGGAAAATGTTACGTCTTTAAAAATTATTACAGGACAAACTTTTAATTTAGATGAAGTATTGTTGGAAATTGTGAATTCAATAAAAAGATATGTTCAATTTATTGAAGAAAAAAAGTTAAAAGAGCTTAAGAAAATATATTTAAAATCGCTTTATAAAATGAATAAACCATCCATGTTTAAGGATAAAAATAATATCACTTTTTTAGGAAAAATTATTGATGTTGATGAAAATGGAAGACTTGCATTGAAGCTAGAAAATGAAACGATTCGCAAATTTAATTTAAAAGAAATAAAATTTGCGAATCGTTAAAATATGTAAAAAATTATAAGCTACTTGCGTTTTCTGTCAGCGTATTAATAAATTTTTGAAGGGGTCCTTTCACCATCATTGCCATCATTGGATTAAAATCACCTTCAAATAATAGTTGTGTTTCGCAAGTGTTTTCAGAAACTTTATTGATATTAACTGTAAGTGAAAAATCTAATTTGCTACTTGCAGCTCCTAAAACTATTTTATCAAATTCTTGCTTCTCTTTTACAACCAACCTAATTTCGGGCATTCCTTTTAAACCAAAAAGAAACGAATCACCTTCAACTTCAAACTTGGTATTGTTTTCAGGCATTAACTGTTCAAAATTTTTGAGCTCTGATAAAAATTCAAAAAACTCTTTTTGAGATTTATTTATAACTGTTTTTTTCGCTTCTAAATTCATAATACATTTTTATTGATTCCACTCACTTGGATTTTCTCTCCATTTTTTAAGTGTTTCTAACTCACTTTCTGAAATGTAACTACTATCAAAAGTTTGCTCTAATAAATGATCGTAGTCACTTAACGTAGTTAGCTTTACATCTGCGTTTTTAAAATTTTCATCTGCAATGCTGAAACCATAATTAAATATGGCTACCATCCCTTTTACATTAGCACCTTCTTCTTTTAAAGCCTTAACAGCATTTAAGCTACTTTTACCAGTACTTATTAAATCTTCAACAACAACCACATTTTTGTTTTTGTCTAAAAAGCCTTCAATTTGATTTTTTCTACCGTGGCTTTTTGGTTCCGGTCTTACGTAAATAAATGGAACATTTAAATGTTGAGCTACCAAAACACCAATTGCAATTGCACCAGTTGCAACACCAGCAATTACATCAGGTTTTCCATATTCTCTTTCAATAATATTGGCTAAATTTTCTCTTAAATAGTTTCTTATTTTAGGAAAAGAAAGGGTTGTTCTATTGTCGCAATAAATAGGCGATTTCCAACCAGAAGCCCAAGTAAATGGCTCGTTAGGTTGTAATTTAATAGCTTTAATCTGTAATAGAAGTTCAGCAGTTTTTTTTGCAGTATCTTTGTTCATAATCATAATGCAAATGTATAAAGTTTTTGTAAATGATCACCCTATTATTTTTGTTGAAAACGATAAAATTTCAACAAATTTAAAAGTTGTAGATTATAAAAGTGTACAAATTGTTAATTTGATTGAGGATTTATTTCATTCAAAATACAATGGTGTTTGTTTAAAATGCTCCGATTTAAAAGAGGATTGGAAGAACTTTAAGCAATATTTTAAAATTCAAAAAGCAGCAGGAGGCAAAGTTTTAAAAGAGGATAAAGTGTTGTTTATTTATCGATTTAATAAATGGGATTTACCAAAGGGAAAACTTGAAAAAGGAGAAGCTATAGAGCAATGTGCTGTCCGTGAAGTTGAAGAGGAATGCGGTATTGATAAATTAAAAATTGAAAAACAAATAGAGACTACCTATCATATTTTTAAAAGAAAAAATAAAACAATCTTAAAAATAACTTATTGGTTTTTAATGAAAACGGATTTTTCCGGTAATTTAATTCCTCAAACTGAAGAAGGAATTGAAAGAGTGGCTTTTAAAAATGAATTTGAAACTATGGAGGCTTTGGAAAATACTTATGAAAATATAAAGTTACTTTTTTAAACGTTTTCGTAACTCCTTCATTATAATTAATTTAATACCCATAAAATGCACTATATTTGCCACTTTTGAAAATTAACTACTTATGACTGAATTTATTGAGAAACGTGTTAAAAATGTTAGAAACGATGTTTTATCTGGTATTACAGTAGCGCTTGCCTTAGTGCCAGAGGCAGTTGCATTTGCGTTTGTAGCTGGGGTTGATCCATTAGTTGGTTTGTATGCTGCATTTATGGTAGGTTTAATTACTTCTATTTTTGGTGGTAGACCTGGTATGATTTCTGGAGCAACTGGAGCATTGGCCGTTGTAATGGTAAGTTTGGTTGCTAAAGGAAATGCAATGGGTAGTCCTGGAGAAAATTTAGGATTGTATTATCTTTTTGCAACTGTTATTTTAATGGGTTTTATTCAAATTTCAGCAGGTGTTTTAAAGCTTGGTAAATTTGTCCGTTTAATTCCACATCCGGTAATGATGGGTTTTGTAAATGGCTTGGCAATTGTAATTTTTCTTTCTCAATTAGGAATGTTTAAAAGAACCGTGGATGGAGAAAAAGTTTGGTTACAAGGAAATCAAATGTATTTGATGATTGGTTTGGTAGCTTTAACTATGTTAATTATGTGGGGTTTACCTAAAATTAAACAAGCTAAAAAATTACCAGAAGCGTTAATTGCAATTTTAGTTGTAAGTACCATTGCTATTTTAGCAAAATTTGATGTTGCAACAGTTGGCTCGTTTATTAGAGATGGTGGTGGAGAAGGTTTAAAAGGCGGATTTCCTATTCCAAATTTAGAAACTTTTTCTAAAGTTCCATTTACATTAGAAACCATAAAATTCATTTTGCCTTATGCATTAATTCTTGCAGCAATTGGTTTAATAGAGTCATTAATGACCTTAAATCTAATTGATGATTTAACAGAAACCAGAGGTAATGGAAATAAAGAATGTATTGCTCAAGGTAGCGCAAATGTTGTTACTGGCCTTTTTGGTGGAATGGGTGGTTGTGCTATGATTGGTCAATCTATTATCAATATAAAAGGTGGAGGTAGAGGCAGATTATCTGGAATTGTAGCAGCCGTTATGCTATTAGTTTTTATTTTATTTGGATCCTCCTATATTGAACAAGTTCCAATTTCTGCATTAGTTGGTGTAATGTTTATGGTAGTAATAGGAACATTTGCTTGGAGTAGTTTTAGAATAATAAATAAAATTCCTAAAACAGATTTATTTGTATTGGTATTAGTATCAGCCCTTACAGTAATTTTTGATTTGGCAATTGCTGTTATAGCTGGTGTAATTGTAAGTGCATTAGTTTTTTCTTGGGAAAATGCTAAAAGAATTAGAGCTAGAAAACGTATGAAAGAAGATGGAACTAAAGTTTATGAAATTTGGGGACCGTTATTTTTTGGATCAATTACTGCGTTTAATGAAAAATTTGATATAAAAAATGATCCAGATAGTATAGAAATTGATTTTATTGAATCTCGAATTAGCGATCATTCAGCATTTGAAGCTATTTTAAATTTGGTAAGAAAATATGAAGCGGAAGGAAAAACAATTCATCTAAAACATTTAAGTGAAGATTGTAAAGAATTATTGTTTAAAGCTGATGATAAATTCCACGAAATAATTATTGAAGATATAGATGATCCTCGATATCATTTAGCTGAAAATCCTGAAGCGTTTACTAAAGGTTTGTTTGAATAATAAAATAAACCTTATTTTTTTCTAAAAAGGATTTCCAATCTTTTTTGGTGTTTATATTTAAAGTAATTACCCTATCAGAAACTTCAATAATTGAAATTTTGTTAGGGTTTATTTTTTTTATTTGAACATCTAACCTTGAAGATTTATCATTTAAATCAAGGCTACAGAGGTTTTTCCAGAAATCAATACCTAGTTTTATAGGATGACCGTTTTTACCTTCAAAATTTGGAATAACAACATTATTTTGTTCTGAAATGATTTTATTTAATTCTTTTGAATTTAGAATAGGAATATCAATTGGATTCATAATAATATCTCTGTCTTCAGAAATGTTTTTCAATACATTTTGAAGTGTTGAGAATGAACCTAATTTTGGATTTTTATTTATTATTACTTTTAGGTCTAAACCTTGAAATTCAATAGGATTAATTTGAGCTTTTTCTAACCAAGGAATTGCATCAAAATAATGTTGGAAATTAAAACCTAAACCGATATAAATTTCTTTTATGTTTGTTTTTGAAATTCTGTTTAATTGCTCTAATATCCAATAAGTTTGGTTATATTTCAACAAGCCTTTGTTAACACCCATTCGTTCCGATTTCCCGCCAGCTAAAATGACAAAAACCAGTTTATTTTGCATAATAAACTTTCAATAATTCAGCAGCAACACTTATAGCAATTTCTTTTGGGGTATTACCACCAATATCTAAACCAATTGGACAATGAACAGGTGAAATTCCAGGTTCAAAATTAAATTCATGTTTTAACATATTATTGAACTTATTTTTTTTGGTTTTACTTCCTATTAATCCAATATATTTAGTTTCAGAATATAAAGACAATGCAGTAATTTCAAAATCTAATTTATGGTCATGCGTCATAATAACTACATAACAATTTGGTCCCCAATTAACAGTTTGCTTATATAAGTCGAAATCTACATCACTAAATAAAATTGATTTATCTATGTAAATCGATTCTTTCCAATTTTTTCTGGAATCCAGCAATGTAATATTAAATGGTGTATCTTTTAAAATGTTGCACAATTCAACACCAATATGTCCGGCCCCAAAAAGGTATAATTCTGGCGATTTATTCATAGGTTCAATAATTAATTCAACTTTTCCACCACAGCATTGTTCAAATTCAGGCCCCAAAGTATATGAAAACTCTTTAATTTTATTTTCAGTAATTGCATTAATAGCTTCATCAATTACTTGAAATTCTAATTTGCCACCACCAATAGTTCCAAAAATTTCTTTATGTTTAGTAACAATCATTTTTGAGCCAACTTTACAAGGCGCAGAGCCAAGAATTTTAGTTATAGTTACAAAACCAATTGGCTGCTTTTTCTGTTTAAATTCAGCAAGTAATTCAATCCAGTTATTCATAAATTTATACTAAATCATAATCGCTTAAAGGTAAATTATAGTAGCGTTTACCTGTTATTTTATAAATGGCATTTATAATTGCTGGTGCAATAACTGGGACACCAGGCTCACCAACACCAGTTGGGTTTTCGGTACTTTCTACAATTTCAACATGAACTTTTGGAATCTCGTTCATTCTAATCATTTCATAATCGTGATAGTTATTTTGTTCAATTGCACCATTTTTTGCCGTTATTTTTCCATAATAAGCTAAAGTCATTCCAAAAATTGCAGCCCCTTCCATTTGAGCTATTACTGTATTTTTGTTTACAACTGTGCCACAATCTATAACAGTATAAACATTGTGTACTTTGACCTTATTGTTTTTCATTGAAACTTCAACAATTGAAGCTACGTATGAATAAAAACTATATTGAACTGCTAATCCATATGCATGACCTTCTGGTAATTGTTTTCCCCATTCGGCATTTTTTGCAGCTATTTTTAGTACGTTTTTTAATCGAGCGGTATTGTATTTTATAGGGTCTTGCGTTTCTTCAATTCTATCATCTCCAATTAAATTTAATCTAAATTCTAAAGGGTCTTTATTCGCAGCATATGCTAATTCATCTGCAAAAACATTGATTGAAAAACCGTGAGGAATATTAATAACGGAGCGTAACCAACCAATTCTAACATGAGCAGGAGCTTGACCAACTTCAACTTTTAAATTTTCAATATCAAAAGGAACATTAGCTGCACTAGAAATTTCAAAACCAGCAGCATAATCAACTCCAGGCATAAATGTTGAAGTAATAGAAGGTAATGCAAAACGGTGCAACCAACCGGTAACTTTTCCATTTTCATCTAACGAAGCTTTCATATATTGAGCACTAACCGTGTGAAAATATCCGTGTTTAATATCGTCTTCACGTGTCCAAACAACTTGGACAGGAGCATTTATGGCTTTTGAAGCAATTACAGCTTCAACTATATAATCTGGTTTTGATTTTCTTCCAAATCCACCACCTAAAAAGGTAACATTTATAGTTACTTTATCTTCGGTAGTTTCTAAATAATCGGTTACTTCCTTTCTTGCAGATTGAGGCGCTTGAGTAGGAGCCCAAACTTCACAAGTATCACCTTGAACCCAGGCAACTGCATTTGGAACTTCCATTGGTGTATGTGCTAAATGAGGTAATTGAAAAGTACTTTCAATAGTTTTAGCTGCATTTTTAAAAGCTCTGCTTACATTTCCTGAATCTTTGCCAACCTTTCCTTGTTTATGAACATTTTTAGTAATTTCATTCATATATTGGTCTGAATCATAAACCTGATTGTCGCCAAAATCCCAATCTATTTTTAAGACTTCTTTTCCTTTAAATGCAGCCCATGTATTTGTTGCAATAACTGCTACACCTCCCAGAGAACCAAAAGGTTTTGAAATTTTAGGTATTTCAATAACATCTAATACACCAGCAATTTTTAAAGCTTGTGTTTTATCAAAAGATTTTACAGTTCCAAAAGTAACAGGACAACGAGCAATGGCTACAAATTTCATATTTGGTAAGCGTTTGTCTAAACCAAAAATGGCACTTCCATTAGCATACTCTTCAACATCAACACCTTTTAAATATTTTCCTATGTATTTAAAATCTTTTGGAGATTTGTATTTTAAACTTTCTTCAGACGGAATTTCTAAGGTTTTTGCAATTTCAACCAAATCCCCAAAACCAACTTTTTTACCACTAGAATGAACTATAAAATGATTTTCCGCAGTACATTCAGTTTCCGGTACTTCCCATTTTTGTGCAGCTGCAGCTATAAGCATTGCCTTTGCAATGGCGCCCATTTTTCTCATGGGTTCATATAAATAGCGAATACTTCTTGAGCCATCGGTGTTCTGATCGCCATATTTTTTATCACCAACTGCTTGTTGAACAGTTATTTTTGACCAATCTGCTTCCATCTCATCCGCAATAACTGAAGGTAAAGAAGTTCTAACTCCATTACCCATTTCTGATCGTGAAGCAATTAAAATAACACTTCCGTCAGAATTAATTTGAACAAATAAATTTGGATTAAAATCTATTAAATTTTCGGGTTTTTTATCTTTATCTGAAAAAACTGAAGTATTACAGGCTAATATTAGTCCACCAGATGCTAAACCAATACTTCTTACAAAACTTCTACGGCTTATATTTTTTATATGACTCATATTAGTTTTGATTTTTAAGTTCAACGGTTCTATTAATTGCCTTTTTAATGCGTTGGTAAGTTCCACATCGGCAAATATTCCCAATCATAGCTTCATTTATATCATCATCAGTTGGGTTTTCATTTTTATCTAATAAAGCGGTAGCTGCAATTAATTGTCCCGGTTGGCAAAATCCACATTGCGGTACATTTTCTTCTACCCAAGATTGTTGTAATAATTGTAAATTTTCTGATTCACCCTCAATAGTTAAAATGTTCTTTCCTTCAGCAACAGAAACGGGAATCATACAAGACTGAACTGGAGAGTTGTCTAGTAATACTTTACAAGAACCGCAAACACCAATTCCACATCCATATTTAGTTCCAGTAAGCCCAACAATATCTCTTATTGCCCATAGTAAGGGCATATCGGGTGCGACATCAATTTCGTGTTTTTCACCGTTTATTTGAAGTGTTATCATTATTGATTATTTT
>Ga0102815_10000421_pt1 | contig 29038 bp, 19 predicted proteins | sample ColrivemetaGS759_FD_79113 | JGI IMG/M metagenome (GOLD analysis project Ga0102815, IMG submission 79113) | Estuarine microbial communities from the Columbia River estuary - Ebb tide ETM metaG S.759 | ecosystem: Environmental > Aquatic > Marine > Intertidal zone > Estuary | place: USA: Columbia... | reverse complement strand
TCCCTAAGTATTGTTCTAGCTTAGCCTCTCCGCCAATTTGTTGAGCATAGTACTTTATTCTTCTGTCAACTTCTGCATCTACTCGGTCGTCAGCAGCATAAATACTGTCTAGTTCTCCTTTGTGTAAATATAGTTTTTGTATTATCAGTTGATTTAAAATTTCGCCTTTTAAATCACCTTCATAAAAGTCCATTTCTTTTTTAGCTTGCTCATATTCTGCATCTAATTCAGACTTTAATACAATGTTTTCGCCAACAACTGCTACTATTTCATCTATTACTTTTCCTGTTTGAGCCTGAGCTGCAGCAGCTATCAGCAGGAAAAAAATCGCACTTAATTTTTTCAATATATCTTTACTTTATTATCGCTATACGCTTCATCTACCAATTTTGTTTCAATAGACTTAATTAATTCTTCTTGTCGCTTTACTAGCAATATGTTTTTAATGTTTTCTTTTTCCATTTCAAAAGGGGAAGTTGTACTTCTAATTTTAAAATCAATAATTTTAATGAAGTACACAAATTTACCCTCATTTAATTGTATGTACTTATTGTTATTTAGGTAATGTTCTTGGTTATAAGTATTAATAGGAACCTCTTTTAGTATATCATCAAAATTAACCCAATTGGATTTATCTACATAGTAATTTCCGCCGTTTTTGGCAAGCTGAATTAGTTTTCCATAGATACTTTCGTCATTTTCCTTAAAGTTAGACCAAAGCAAATCTTTGTCTTTAGAATCCTCTTGAATTTTAAAAAAATTAACCTTTATAATGTTTTGAGAAAGTTCAAACTCTTCCAGGTTATCGTTGTAATATTCATCTAATTCTCCTTCCGAAAAAGATGTATCCAACTCGTTTAACGAGAGTTTATTCAATACTTCATACACCAATAAATCGTTTTTATATTGTTCTAAAGCGGCTGTTTTATCCTTCTCAGCTAGGCTTAGTGTGCTTTCTGCTTGGTTTAACAAAACTTGTTGAGAAAGCCACATATGAATAAATTCCTTGGCGATAAATACACTGTCTTCAAATGTGGTATTCTCGTTTATTAATGTTGCCAAATCTGTGTCATACAGTTTTTTGCCGAATGCTTCTGCAATTACATTGCCCTTGTCTTCTTTAGAGCAAGCAGCTAGCACAATAATACTTGCAAGAAAAATATTTTGAAGTTTAGAAAGCATTAATTGTATAATCGCTTAACGTTTTTATCGTAAATTACTAAAGGATATTTTTTCTTTAAGCTTTCAATCCAAAGCTTTTCCAAGTAGTTTTGGTAATCAGAAGTTGCTTGGCCCAGGTTTTCGTCCATAGGTTTTGCAGTAGGCGGCAATAATTCTCGAATCTGAACAAATTTCACTCGTTCATTTTCATTTTCTAGTGAGTATACTCCTGGTTTCCATTCTATTTTATCGAGCAAAGCGTTGCTGCCTTTTTCGAACTTTTTATTTTCTATTTTTACCGCTAAAGCATCTGTAGAATTAAACTTGGTAATTACGTCAGAAGCAGTGCCCCCTTTGTTTACTATTTTCATTGCGTTCTTAGCAGTTTTAGCATCTTTACAGCTGTAAATAGATGCGTCTGCTCTTTCTCCCCACATATATTTAGTTTGATTGCTGGCGTAAAAATTTGCTAAACCAGCACTATCGTTTACAGCCTTGCTCCAAACTTCTTGGTCGGTAAGTTCAAATAGCAAAATGCCATCCTTATACTCCTGCATAATGTATTTAAATTCAGAATATTTTGTTTCTAACATTTGCTCTTCGTAGTCCAAATTACTTTGAATAATATATGCTTGGTAGTAGTCTACTATTGCATTTTCTAGCGTTTTGTTAGTTCTAGTTTTATTGGTAGCTAGGTACGCGTAAAAATCTTTATCTGTATACTTACGATCGCCAATTTTAAATATTACATCGCCTGTAGGCGTTGGCTGATTCCATTGCCCTTGTAATAATGTACTATCAAATTTATTTTTTACAGTTGCTAAACCTTTTACCTCGGTAAACTTATTTTCTACCTTAATTCGGGCTACAACAACTTCTTTGTTTTGCTCGCTTCGGGCATCACGTTCAACCTTTCTTCTCAACACTTCTTTAGAGTCATCGAAAGAAGCAATAGGTTTTACAGAAATACGTTTTATTATGTGCCATCCAAATCGGGTCTTTATAGGTTCGCTATACTCACCGTCGTTTTTAAGTTGGTATGCTACATCTTTAAATTCTACTGGAATATTAGAAGTAGTTCGGTTAAACCAATTTAGTTCACCACCTTTACTATTCGTATTAAAGTCGTCCGAAAATTCTTCTACTGTAGTGTTCCAATCAGCACCGTTCTTTAGTTTGGCATAAACTGCGTCTATTTTTCTTTTGGTACTATCTACTTCAGTTTCGTTGTAAAACTTCACCATAATGTGTGCTGTTTTTATATCGCCTAATGCTTTTCTTCTATCCTGCACGCTTACCAAGTGGTATCCAAATTGTGTGCGTACGGGTAAACTCACCTTGCCCACTTTGGTGTCAAAGGCTGCATTTTCAAAAGGGTATATCATTTGAAAAGTGGTAAAATAGCCAAGGTCACCTTTATTCGTTTTAGCCGAAGGATCCTCAGAATATAATTCTGCAAGTGTTCCAAAATCTTCCTTACCATCTAAAGTTCGGCTGCGTAAACCCATTATTTTAGTATATGCTGCTAATGTGTCTGCTGGTTTTGCGTCTAATGCACAGTTTATAAGTAAATGACTTGCTCTTACTTCTTCTAAGCTTCTATCGTAGGCCTCTTTTATTAATCGGTCTGTAACACTTTTGTCTGTAAGATAAGGCTGAGCTAATTGTCTTCTATATCCTGCCAATTCGTTTATAAAACTCGGAATAGTATCCATTTTTCGAGCATATGCTTCGGCAACTTTTAGTTTAAACTTGGTATAAAGTTCTAGGTATTCTTCTATTTCTGATTGAGTGGCTTGTTGGTCTCCGCGTTTGTTTTTATTAAAAACTCGCATAAACTCATCGTTATAAACCATTTCGTCACCGTAACTAAAAATAGGGAATTGCTCGTTTGCTTTTGTTTCAGAGCTGAGCGAAATAGTAGTACTTTGGGCAAATGCAGATATTGCAAGCAAGTAGAATAAACAAAAAGTAGCTATTTTTCTTATTTTAATCATATTGTTTTGTTTCAAAAATTGGTCGCGAATTTAATGTTTTAAAGGCGATTGCCCTTCCTTTAAAACAGATTATACTGCGATATATTACCTATACTTTACAACGTACGTAGAAAGATTGGTACATTTGATGGAATTTAGCAAAAAACTAGTGGCGTTTAAGGCGATTTATAGCAAGGATTTTGGAGAGAAAACTTGGGTGGAAAGTATAATTTCGAAGTGGAACGTAGGAGAAACTGAATATGTTTTAACCACATCAGGAAGTACAGGATTGCCAAAATCTATTAAGATAAAGAGGGAAATATTGGTTTGGAGTGCAAATGCTACTAAGCAAAGTTTAACGCTAGATACTGAGGTTACATTTTGCTGTTTACCCACTCAAAAAACGGGGGGTTTTATGCAAATAATAAGAGCACTGCATTTCGGATGGAAAATATATTTTGAGAATCCGACTGCAAATCCATTCAGCCAATTTACTAATAGGGAGTGTTCGTTTACCTCCTTAACTCCGTTTCAGTTAGAATCTATACTTGATGGAAATGCTGACGCTTTGTCAAAGTTTAGAAATGTGCTGATTGGTGGGGCTCCGATTTCAAAAACATTGTTGAAAAAACTTGTGGAATGGAATTCCCAAAATATGCAAACTGTTTTTTGGGAAACCTATGGCATGACTGAAACTGCAAGTCATATTGCTTTAAAAAACCTAAGTGTTGGAGAGACAGTTTTTAAACCACAAAATGGGGTAGAAATTGGGGCAAAGGATGAAAAACTTTGGGTGCAAATAAAAGAATGTAATTTAGTTGAAATAACCAATGATTTGGTAGCTATTTCAGCTGATGGTTTTGAAATACTCGGCAGAGCAGATAATGTAATTAATACGGGAGGAGTAAAGGTTCATCCAGAAATATTAGAACCAAAAATTACGGAAGTATTAGATAGTATGGGTATTAAACGCAGTTTATATATTACCGCTAAGCAAGATGAAATGCTTGGACAAAAAGTGGTTTTAGTAATGCAAGGTGCAGCAATAAAAGACGAAGCCTTTGTTTTAGAAATGCTAAAGCGTGACTTACCAAACTATATGAGTCCCAAAGAAATAATTTATATGCCGAAAATAGATTTTACAGAAACGGGTAAAATAATAAGAAAAATAGTCTAAGGTTTTTTCTTTACCGTTTGTTGCTCGTATTGTTCTAAACGCAGAGCGAAATTCTCTCGAATATTTGGCCAAAACAAATTGTAATCGGCAACATGATAATTTCCCCAATCGTATATTATTTTTAAGGGCCATTTGGTAAATTCAATTTCTAAGTAACCATCTACAGATTGGGCAATGATAGATTTTTTAGCTTTCGTTTTTCCGTTTCTAAATCTTATGCCTTTGTGCTCCACTTTGGTGCTTGAAGTACTTGTAATGGTCCAATCAATAGGATTTGTGCAAACTATTGAATCTCCGTTAATTAATGGAACGGAATCGTTTCCGAATGTTCTCCAACTAACAAAGCAACCCGTTTGAGTAGGATTTTCGCACGGCGGCAAACCTTGGAAATTATTTTGGATAGGCATGCCAACTAAATAAGCGGCAACTAGTTGGTTACGAAGATGTTGCACAGGTAATATAACCTCTTTAAGTAATTTTTCAGCATGATTAGTTCCTTGGCTGTGCCCAGCAATTACAAATGGTCTACCATTGTTATTGTACTGCAAGTAATACAAAAATGCTTTTAATACATCTTGGTAAGCTTGGTCAAAAGCTTGTTTCGCTTTAACTTTTTCAGCGGGATCAGTTACAAAATAACCATCCCAGTGCATTTGCCGGTAAAATGGAGCATATACATTGGCTATACCACTAAAAATACTTGCTTGATGAAAAATGGCTGTTTCTTCAATTTTTTTATTTAAATCTTTATCTGACAGAGATGCAGAAAAGCTGGAGAAATTGGGTTCTGCATAAATGGTTGGGTAGATATAAAACACATCAACATCATATTTTTTATCACTAGGTTCTTTAAGGTCTGATGCATCTTTTTTGTCGGGATGAGCAGCCCAGAAATCGAGCTTAGCATAATTTGGAGCTTGTGCCATAGCCAATTGCGAGAGCAAAAGCATAATAGAAGTGTTAAATAATTTCACAGAAATAAAATGGTATTGGATTGCAAATTTCATAAAAAAAATGGCGGCAAAAGAATACAACTAATTTTATATGCTTAAATGACAATAATCGTAGGTAAATACGAACCGTAAAAAGAGTAGGCAAGTCAAATACTAATCAATATTTTCGCTGCGTGGGAAAAAAAGGGAAATTAGAGAAGTTTGCTGAGGTAACAGCGTTTCCAAATTGTTTTGAATACGCCAAAGAAATGAAAGGAAAATGGAAGTCGGACTATTTTAAAAACGACAATCCCATAACGGTAGAAATGGCCTGTGGCAAAGGAGAGTATACGCTTGGTTTGGCAGAGCGATTTCCCAATAGAAATTTTATTGGCATAGATGTAAAAGGCAATAGAATATGGAAAGGAGCCAAGTATGCATTAGAAAATAAGCTTACGAACGTAGCTTTCCACAGACTTATGATTGGCAACATTGAAGATTTTTATGAAAAAGGTGAAATAGATGAATTTTGGATAACCTTTCCAGACCCGCAACACGGCAAGGAGCGAAAAAGACTAACCAATGCTATGTTTTTAGATCGATATAGAAACATAAGTAAAGACGGAGCAATTATGAATTTGAAGTCGGACTCCACCCGTTTTTATGAATACACCAAAGAGGTAATTGTGGAGCAAAAATTAGAACTATTGGCCGATAGCGACGATATATACGCTTGGCCAGAAGTGCCAGAATATTTAGCCAACATCCAAACTTTTTATGAAAAAATGTGGATAGCCGAAGGCAAAAAGATTAAGTATTTGAGGTATAGGCTCTAAAGCTTATTGTTGAAAAAGAGAATAGAAAACCCTACTTAAAATACTGCATATCCACCTCTACATTGTGCTCTTTTAGTAAGGCAAGGTATTCGTCTTCAAAGGTGTTAATTCTATGAAATTCTTCTTGGTTAATTACATATTCAATTAAAGCATCTTTATCTTTTTCGCTATGTGTAAACGCTCCGTAGCCCGATTGCCATCCTTTAAAATGGGGAAATAACTTCTTTTCTTTGGCAAAAAGCGTGCTTGCAATTTTAGTTTCTTTTACCAGTTCGGCTAAAGCTGTTCCTGCATGTAAGCTGGTAATAATATGTATGTGATCTTCCGTGCCACCAATGCGGTAGATATGGCAATTTTTACGCCTACAAATACCAAAAATGTATTTGTACAACTCTTCCCGATTTGTTTTGGTTAGTGTTTTTTCTCGATTTTTTGTGCTAAAAACCAAGTGATAGATGATTTGGGTATAAGTAGACATTACAGATTCTGTTCGATGTAATCGATTAAAGAATGAATAACCTTTATGTGTATTTCTTGAGCTCTATCGGCATAATCACTTTTTGGGGCTCTAATTTCTACATCACATAATCCGGCCATTTTACCACCGTCTTTTCCTGTAAGGCCAATTACTTTCATACCTTTTGCCTTAGCAGCAGCAATAGCATTTATTACATTTTGGCTATTTCCACTTGTACTTATGCCAAGCAGAACATCACCTTTTCGGCCGACGCCTTCTACGTATCTAGAAAAAACATAATCATAACCGTAGTCGTTTCCTACACAAGCCATGTGGCTTGCATCTGCTATGGCTATTGCCCCAATAGCGGGTCTATTGTCTCTATATCTGCCTGTAAGTTCTTCTGCAAAGTGCATTGCATCGCACAAACTGCCGCCGTTTCCACAGCTTAAAACCTTGCCTTCGTTTCTAAAGCTTTCAACCAAAAGTTGTCCAGCAAGCTCTATATTTTCAAAATTTTTATCGTCAGCTAAAAAAGCCGTTAACACACTTTGTGCTTCGGTGAAATGTTGTTTTATGCTCATTATTTAGCTTTCTCTTCTTCCATTCTCTTTGTGTATTCTTCTACGCCTGCTTTTAGAAAAGATACGTACCCTTCTTTATCTAGATCATAAGCACGAGTTTGCTGCAGCAAGTTGCCTCTGTTGTCTAACAAAGCATATTGCGGTTGTGCATTGGCATCAAAAAAGCAGTTTTGTATAGAGCTGTTTTTCTTAGCCAAATCTTTTATTAACTTACCTTTTTTATTGTAAAACCATTCGTCTTTTGGCAGTTCTAGCTCTTTATCATCCACATAAAGCGATATTACTACATAATCGTCGTTTAAGTATTTGTGTACTCTTGAATCGCTCCAAACACGGGCCTCCATTTCTCTGCAATTTACACAACCATGTCCAGTAAAGTCTAAAAACACGGGTTTGCCAATAGCTCTTGCTACTTCCATACCTTGTTCGTAATCAAAATAACCTTTAAGCCCGTCTGGCAAATGCAGTTTTTCGTTGTATTTTGGCTTTATACCTGCATAGCCTTGGGTAATGTTTTCAGGATTGGTAATTTTTTGTACGATGTTAAAATCATGCGTACTCATAGGTGGTAAGTAACCTGCCAATGCTTTTAGCGGAGCTCCTATAAGACCAGGAATTAAGTACACTACAAAAGAAAAAGTAGCAATTGCTAAAATTAAACGAGGCACTTTTAAGAAAGGTAAATCACTGTCGTGTGAGAATTTAAGTTTACCTAAAAGATAGATGCCCATTAAAGCAAAAATTACAATCCAAAGTCCAATGTAGATTTCTCTATCTAGCAATCCCCAATGGTAAGTTTGGTCTGCAACACTTAAAAATTTGAGCCCAAATGCAAGCTCTAAAAACCCTAAAACCACTTTTACCGAGTTTAACCATCCGCCACTTTTTGGTAGGTTGTTTAACCAACTTGGGAAAATAGCAAAAAGTGCGAAAGGAATAGCGAATGCCAATGCGAACCCTAGCATTCCAATTACAGGCTCAACAAACTGTCCGCCAGCACTTTGCACTAAAATACTGCCAACAATTGGTCCTGTACAACTAAAAGAAACCAACACAATAGTAAAAGCCATAAAGAAGATGCCCGTTAGGCCACCTTTATCTGCTTGTTGATCGGCTTTATTTACCAACCAACTGGGCAAGGTAATTTCAAATGCTCCAAAAAAGGATGCAGCAAAAATTACAAAGATTAAAAAGAAGAAAACATTTGGAATCCAATGTGTAGAAAGCCAATTGGCTGCCGCCGGACCTGCAACTACTGCTACTAAAGTGCCTATAATAACGTATATACCTACAATACTTAACCCGTAAATAATTCCACTTCTTATTGCCTTGGCTCTACTGCCATCTTTCATAAAAAAGGACACCGTCATTGGTATCATCGGGAAAACACAAGGAGTAAGTAGTGCTGCTAAACCCGATAAGAATGCCAAAATAAACAAGCCCCAATAAGTACTCTTATCGTTTGCTGTTCCGCCTTCAAAAGTTTTTAGTTCGCAAGCACTGGTGTCGCTTTCCGATGCTGCTTTGTAATTGGTGTAATCTACTTCTTCGGCTTTTATTACGCCAGCAAAAGCCCCCCCTCCACCATTAGTTTTAGTGCCAAAATAGTGGTCTAACTTAGCAAGAAGTGCTGAATCTGCATTGCCTGTGCTGCTTAAAACAGCTGGATCAGGTTGCAATTCTTCTATTTCAGCTATTGGTTCTACAACAGCTATATTGTCTACTTTGGGTGTAGTACCCGCTGCTGATACAACTACTTTTAAGTTTTTTATAGTAAAATCATACTCATGCTGCACGCACATTCCCTCTTCGGTGCACATTTGGTATTCCAGTGTGCCTACAATTTTTGGTGAGGCAGATAGTAATTTTATTTTTTGCCGAAACTCTGCTTTGTTTTCAAAATCAGCTACTTCACATTCAAATATATCGTCTATGTATTTGTGCGATCCTACAGGTTTGGCACCACCTACTAGTTCGAATGTGGCATTTTTTTCATAAATAAACTTTGCTTTTATAGGCGGGCAGTCACCATAATCATTCGAGTAAATATGCATTCCTTTCGGAATTGTGGTTTTAAAAACCACCTCAACAACATCGCCTACTTTGGCTTCGTTTTGTGAAACTATGTAACCCCAATTTGCAGGAGGTACTTTTTGTCCGAATACTACAACGGACAGAGAAATCGTTAAGACTAAAAAAAGGAATTTTTTCATTAAATTTTCTTTTCGCACTTCAAATAAAACGCTTTTACATACAATACATTACAACAGATGTAGATAAGTGTATAAAAGTTGTCTGAGCATTGCAAGTGTAAAACTACTTTTGAAACTTCGATAAATACTGATGAGACACCTCTTATTTACGCTTCTTGCCACTCTTTCACTAGCGGTTTTTGCTCAAAAGCAAACGCCTACTGAATATATTTTAAAATTTAAAGACTTAGCCGTTATTGAAATGCACCGTAGTGGTGTACCTGCTAGCATTACCTTGGCTCAAGGGGTTTTAGAAAGTAATAGCGGTAATAGTAGGTTGGCAAAATATGCCAATAATCACTTTGGTATAAAATGTAAAGGCAATTGGACAGGCAATGTAATTTACGCAGATGACGATGCCCCCGATGAATGTTTTAGAGCATATGAATCTGTTTTAAATTCGTACAGAGACCATTCTGATTTTTTACGAGATAATTGGAGATATCAAGGCTTATTTGAACTAGACGGAACAGATTACAAAGGCTGGTGTGAGGGCTTACGTAAAGCTGGTTATGCTACTAACCCTAATTATGGCTCTATCCTTATAAATTTAATTGAACGATATGAGCTGCATAAATATGACTTAGAGGCACTTCCTGGTGGCGGATTACCCGCATTGGAAATGACCGAAAATGTAAATGGAGTTCCTGTGCATAGGGTAAAGGCTGGAGAAACGGTAAATAGTATAGCCTCAGAAAATTATGTAAAAGATCGTCATATTCGTAAATGGAACGATTTGCCAGAAGGTGCTGAAGTAAATGCAGGAGACATCGTATATCTTAAGCCAAAACGCAGAAGAGGTTCAGAAGAAATTCATAAAATAACCGAGGGGGAAACAATGCATCAAATTTCGCAGAAATATGGTATAAAGTTAAAGCAACTTTATAGAAAAAATAGAATGGAGTACGGCACAGAGCCAGAACCAGGGCAAGTATTAGCAATGCAAAAAAAGCGAGACTCCGACGATGCTGTTGCAATAAAAAAGGAAGAGCCGAAGTGGGAAGAACCGGCTGAACCAAAATTTGTAAACCCACATAGTAAATTGGGCACCGATACTATAGATTTTTCAAACCCGGGTCCTACAAAAGTAGAGAAGATTGAAGTACCTGAGTATCATGAGGTAGCTAAAGGAGATAATATTTATCGAATTGCCGAAAAATATCACATTTTGGAAGAAGACTTAATGAAATGGAATAATGATTTAAGTCCGATGACAATGAAAATTGGACAGAAAATATATTTAAGTCCGGAAGCGGCTAAAAAAGCTAATAATATGTCGCCAGAAACTCCTACTAAAGTTACACCAAAACCGCCTACACCAAGAACAGATGAGGAGATAGAGAAAATAAAAAAAGAAATAACGGTAGATGGTCCAGTTTACCATCACGTAATTAAAGGCGACACGTTGTATAACATTTGCAAACGCTACAATGTAACAGAAGAGCAATTAAAAAAATGGAATAAATTGGATACCATTGTTGTAAAACTAGGAGATAAACTACAAGTATCAGAATAGCCTTATATGTCGCCAATACTAACCTTATTTATTCTACTCGCTTATTTTGGAATTTTAATTCTAATTTCTTGGCTTACCTCAAAAAATTCTGATAGTAATTCGTTTTACACAGGTAATAAAAAATCGCCGTGGTTTTTAGTAGCTTTTGGTATGATAGGAGCTTCGCTTAGCGGAGTTACATTTCTTTCGGTGCCAGGTTGGGTAGCCACAACACACTTTGGCTATATGCAAACCGTATTGGGCTATATGGTTGGTTATCTTATTATAGCTTTGGTGCTTATGCCTTTGTATTATCGCCTAAACCTTACATCTATCTATACTTATTTAGAAGGTAGATTTGGCACGGTTACGTATAAAACAGGAGCGGCCTATTTTCTGCTAAGTCGGATTATTGGCTCCTCGTTTCGGTTGTTTTTAATTGCAGGAGTATTGCACTTAGCTATTTTTGAGCCTTTTGGTTTGCCATATTGGGCAACGGTGGCTATTACTATTTTGCTAATTTTTACCTATACAGCTAAAAACGGGATAAAAACCGTGGTTTATACAGATGCTTTTCAAACGTTTTTTTTAGTTACTGCAGTAATTCTTACTATAGTTTTTATAATTAATGATTTGGATTGGAGTTTTGGAGATACAATTAAAAATTTAGCAAACGATCCTAATACACAAATCTTTCATTTTGAAGGAAATGGAGGCAACGTATTTTGGAAACAATTTTTAGGCGGAGCATTTATTGCATTGGCAATGACAGGTTTAGACCAAGATATGATGCAGAAGAACTTAAGTATTTCCAATATAAAAAGTGCTCAAAAAAACATTTACGTACAAATGGTTATGTTCCTAATAGTAAATATGATTTTTTTAAGCTTAGGAGCCTTGCTATACCAATACGTTGGAGCTAAAAATATTACAGATTTTGGTACTGCAGACCAACTATTTACCACGGTTGCCTTGCAATATGCTAATCCATTTATTGCTTCTTTTTTTATTATTGGTTTAGTAGCTGCGGCCTATAGCAGTGCAGACAGTGCACTTACAGCACTTACTACCAGTTTTTGTGTTGATTTTTTAGGCTTTGAAAGAAATAAAACAACCAACTTAAAAACCCGCAGATTGGTACACATTGGCTTTGCGTTTATTTTGTTCTTAACCATTCTTATTTTTAAAGAAATAAATAACGATTCGGTAATAAAAGAGCTTTTTACGGCAGCGGGCTTTACATACGGACCATTGTTAGGTTTATTTGCTTTTGGCATTTTAACTAAACAGAAGGTTAACGATAACCGGGTACTTTACATAACGTTAGTTTCCATAGCACTTACGGCTGTTTATTACTGGAAATTTCCAGAATGGTTTGCTGGGTTTAAGCCAGGTTTTGAAGTAATAATTGTAAATGGATTTGCTACTTTTTGCTTACTGCTATTGGAGAGTATATTGCCTAATAAAAAGGAACTAGCGTAAACTTAAAAAACAGCGTTTACCACAGATTATAAAAACAACTTTTTGACAAGATAAAACAGAGATAATTATGACAGAGAAAAATCAAGAAAGATTACATAAAGCATTTTCTACACAAGATTGGCCAGAAATAAAAAGTTCTGATAGTTGGAACATTTTTAAAGTAATGGCAGAGTTTGTAGATGGTTATGATAAATTGGCTAGAATAGGGCCGTGTGTTTCTGTTTTTGGTTCTGCAAGAACAAAACCCGGTACACCTTATTACGAAATGGCTGTGGAAATAGGATCTAAGCTGGCTGCGGCAGGTTTAGGCGTAATTACAGGAGGTGGTCCAGGTATTATGGAGGCAGGAAACAAGGGAGCACACAACGAAAAAGGTGCATCTGTAGGTTTAAATATAGAATTACCTTTTGAGCAGTTTGATAATGTATATATAGACAGGGATAAGCTTATAAACTTTAAGTTTTTCTTTGTACGTAAGGTTATGTTTATGAAATATGCTCAAGGTTTTATTGTATTACCTGGAGGTTTTGGAACGTTGGATGAGTTGTTTGAAGCTCTTACCTTAGTACAAACGCAAAAAACAGCAAAGTTCCCAATTATTTTGGTTGGCTCTGAGTTTTGGGGTGGATTAGTAGATTGGATTAAAACTACAATGCTAGAAAAAGAACACAATGTAAGCCCAGAAGATATGTACTTATTTAAAGTAGTAGATACGCCAGATGAGGCGGTCAACGAAATTTTCGATTTCTACAGCAAGTATAGTATGAGCCTGAATTTTTAATTAAATCATTAAACTACAGCCGCGTATATCGGCATAGTCAAGTCGGCCAATAACTTCAAAGCTACCATTTTTATATACTTTACCTAAATCATCGGTAGCAATAAATGCACACGATTTGGTGTTGGCTAAGTCAATAATATTAAGTGCTCCGTTTTTTTCGTTAGAGATTAATTGTAAAGGGTCATTGTCTGCTCGGGGAAGTACTTTCATCCACGGGGGGCAGTTGTAAAGTGCATTTTCGTTGGAATATGCTTGGCTTAGTAATTCTGTCATTCCATATTCCGATATAAGTTTAGCCTTTGGAAAAGCAGCTTTTATTTCTCGGTAAACTTCATCTTTTGTAACTTCTTTTTTTCGGCCTTTCATTCCGCCAGTTTCTACTATAGTAATATTCCCTTCAAAATTATATTCATCCGCAAAATCTAGCAACGCAAAGCTTACCCCGAAAAGTAGTTTTTTCTTTTTACCAGGTTTCATTAAAGCGTTATGTAAATCCGCGTGATTATTTAGATAAAACGCATAGGGCTGCTGGTTTAGTTGCATAAAATATTGAACCATACTTACCAAAGAAGAATTTTTGCGTTCTAAATAATTTGGGAGTAAACCGTAAAATTCATAGTCACTCAAATTACCAATTAGTAAGTTAAAAATACGAACTGCATTTTTATGATAGTGGTTTAAATTGGCCACAAAATGTTTAGATGTATTTTTTCCAGTAGTGCTGCTGCTCTCAAAAATAGTTTCAGCGGTAAAGTTGCCGCTTACTACATTATGTGTTTTAAAAAACGATATAGGTAAAAAGGGAATTTGGGTATAATGCTTAACTAATTTGGGTTGTTGGTCAATTAATTTTAGATATTCAGCATAAACAGCATTATTTTTCGCTTGATATTGAAATAACTCTAAAGCGATATCGTTAAAATTGTGCTCAGAAATACTCCAAATGTCTTTTAGCTCAGGCAAATTCATCTTAAACACTTCAAAAGTAGCAGGTATCTTGTTAACTATGTTGTTTTCTGCATGCAATAATGAGCAAGTAAATTTAAGTCCAATTCCCAAAATAGAATTTGTAAGCATAGAAAAGATTAAAAGTTCAGAGGATAAAGATAGTGTGCTTAGGCTGACCCTATATTTTGAAGATGGAGATGGCGACATCGGTTTGTCAGAATCGGATACAGCTGCCCCATTTAATTATGGCAGTCCGTATTTTCATAATTTACCAATTACATATCTTGTAAAAAGCGGCAATCAATTTATTGAAGTTGTAGATCCTATATCTAGCGAGCCTTATGGCAACCAGCACCAACGTGTTCCGGTATTAACGCCCACAAGCAAGTACAAAGGCATAACGGGCAATTTAACCGTAAATCTTACCGCAAATCCAGCTCAAACAAACCCTGATGAATTAAGATTTGAGATAAATTTGCTTGATAGAGCACTAAACATTAGTAATACAATTACAACACCGAGTGTACAATTAACACATTAATGTATTTAAAAATATACAGTTTTAATCACGCAAAAAATATCCTCAAATCGAGCGAGGGCTTCATTTTTTTATATGTTTGCAGCAATTTGAGCAGTTTAGCACAGTATATGTAACCATACTTGTAAAACCTTTAGCATGAAATCAATTATAAAAAGCACCTTTCTTTTAGTATTCTTTACCCTTTTGGGGAGTAATGCAAACGCACAACGATTTGCCTACGTAGATTCTGAATACATATTATCTCAAATGCCAACTTATAAATCTGCTCAAACGCAAATAGATGAGTTAAGCAAAACTTGGCAAGAAGAAATAGACGCAAAGTTTTCTGAAATAGATAAGTTGTACAAAACCTACCAAGCAGAAAAAGTATTGCTTACCAAAGACTTGCAAACAAAACGCGAAAACGAAATAATTGAGAAAGAACGCGAAGCTAAGAAATTACAAAATGATAAGTTTGGCTATGAAGGTGAGTTGTTTAAAAAACGCCAAGAATTGATTAAGCCTATACAAGACAAAGTATACGACGCTATAAATAAAGTAGCAAAAACAAATGGCCTAGACTTTATTTTCGATAAAAGTGGCGATATGCTTATGTTGGTATCTAATCCAAAATTTGATAGAAGTGACGAGGTACTTGAAGAACTAGGTGTAGTTGTGAGCAAAGGAAACAAGAATAACCTACCAGGTGGAGGAGATGACAATGATGATGCCGATGATTTACCACCGCGGTAACATTTTAAGCCCAAACAAGTAATACATAAAACACAATTAAATATTTAAGTAACAAACAGATGAAAAAAATAATAATAATTTTTGCTTTCGTAAGTGCAGCATTTGCGGTAAAAGCTCAAACAAAAGTGGCCCACATCAATAGCTCAGAGCTTATTGAAATGATGCCTGAGGCAGATACTATCCAATTAAAATTACAAAAAGAGCAAAATGATTGGCAAGCAATTTTGCAAGATAAAAAAGATGAAGCGAACAAAAAGTACAATGCTTTAATGGTTATTGCCGAAGATAAAACTGTTTCTGCATCGGTAAAAGAAATTAAAGCAAAAGAGGTAGAAAACTTGCAAGCACAATACCAAGAGCTAAACCAAAGAGCGAATGAAGCTTTGCAGTTAAAACAAGAAGAATTGTTAACGCCGCTTTTAGATAAAGTTAAAAAAACAATAGAAGTTGTAGCTAAAGAAAAAGGATACGACTACGTAATGGATACCTCTGAAGGCAGTGGTGTTATCTATTTCAATACATCTCACGATCTTATGCCAGCTGTAAAAGCTAAGCTAGGTCTTAAATAAAATTGGCATATCGAAACGTCGCAACCTATAGGCGTGTTTGATTCAGGGCTTGGAGGTTTAACTATCTTAAAAGCCTTGCAAAAAATGCTACCAAATGAGCAGTTCATTTATTTTGGTGATACTGCTCATTTGCCTTATGGCGATAAAAGTGCTGAGGCACTTACCACGTATGTGGAGGCAATTACCCAGTTTCTAAAATCGCGAAACTGTAAAATGATTGTGGTAGCTTGCAACAGTGCAACAACCGTAATACATCAAGCTAAAAATGTTCCCTATACTTCTGCTCAAATTGTAGAAGTTATAAGCCCAATTGTAAACTTAATCGCCACACAAACCAAATATAAAAATATTGGTATTATTGGCACTCGAAAAACAATTGGTTCAGGAATGTTTAATGTGGCGTTGCAAAAACTCAATCCTAACTTAACTATAGTGGCAAAGGCTACTCCTTTATTAGTTCCGCTAATTGAAGACGGTTTTATGGAAGAGCGAGTGCTGTTTCCTGTATTTGATCGATATTTTGCAGATTTTAAAGCGTGTGAATTGCTAATTCCTGCGTGCACCCATTATCCCATTATCTATCAACAAATCGAAAAGTACTTCGATTATTCTTTAAAAGTACTTCATACTCCCAAAATAATTGCAGAAACGGTTGCTAGTTATCTTAAAAACGAGCAATTAGAGCACCAAGGCACTAAAAGTCAAGACGAATATCATCTTTCAGACATTACCGATGAGTTTATTCGCGAAGCAGAGCTGTTTTTAGGTCAAAAGGTAAAATTCCAAAAAACGTTGCTCAATTAAATTGTGATATTGGTTCAGTAAACCATATCGCTTGTAAAACCTGTCAAAAAATATCGGACTATAGTCGGAACTTAGCGTAATCAATTTAAAGAATTATGCTAAAAAATTACCTTACCTTATTATTCGGATTGCTGTTGATAAGCACCGTAAGTTTCGCACAATTTTCTGATATTAGGGGAGTTGTAAAAAGTAACGACGAAATTAAAGAAGCTTTGCCTGGGGCTTATGTTTTACTTACTAAAGACAAGCAAAAAATTGGCGGCTTATTTCCTAACGATAAGGGCGAGTTTATTTTTAGCAATTTGCCTAGCGGGTCTTACCAAATAAAAGTAACTTATTCGGGCTTTAGAGATTATGAAAGTACGTTCTATTTAGAGCCGAATGAATCAAAGTATAAAATTATATTGCTTACATCTTCTACCGAAGTGTTAACAGGAGCAAATGTTAGGGGCACAAAAAAGATAGAGGTAGGAACAGGTGGCGGCCCACCAATTACAGGTGGGGATATAATAAACGGTCCATATTCTAATGCTCTCGACTTTTTAGCGTTGTCATCTAACATTACAAAAAGAGGAAATTCATTTCAGTTTAGCACTTCTAGGCCAGAACAAACACAAATAATAAAAGATAATGTGGTGCAACTTGGCCCGGTTTTACCAACCACTTTAAATATTGGGCAAGTAAGAGCCATAGCTTCTGGGGTGCCGGCAATGTACGGCGATTTTGTGGGCGGTGCTATTGAATATATTACCGAAAATAGGCTAGATACCTTGCCTTTAAAACGCGTGCTTTTTAGGAGCTCGAGTCCGTTTAATGCTTACCATCAAAATGCAATAGAATCGTTTTGGTACAAGCCTCTAGTAGTAAAAGATTCAGCAACAAAGTTTGCTGTAACACATTCCTTTTTAATAAGTTACGATAAAGATAACAATCCGTCTTATGTGCCAATGTATCGCATTTCAGACGAGCAAGAGCAATTGTTGCTCGATCAACCATTTGCAGTTTCTGCCGGGGGTATTTTATTGCCAAGTTCTTCGCAGTTTAGAAGTAGCGAATTCGAACCAATTTCTGCCAAAGAAAATGCAGCAAACGGCACCATTTACAATAGCCTAAAATTTGAATTTAAGCCCACTGACGATATGGTAATTCGCTTTGAACCTTCTCTACAATTAAGTAGAAGACAGCAATGGTCGTTGTCAAATTCGCTATTAAATGCTGAGCATAATCCTATTAACACATCAGTAGTGGCCAAGTTAAACGCACAATTGGCACATACCCTTAAAAAACCATTTTCTAGCACGGGAGAACTTTTGTATAAAGGTGATTTAATAAGTAAAATAAGCTACTTATTTATAGCAGATTATCAACGCTTAAATTCTAAAACCGTAGATCCAATTCACGGAGGTAATATTTTTAACTATGGCTATGTTGGCAAATTTGAAAGCAAGGGAGCAGAACTATTTCAATATGAAGAAACCAATCTAAATGCTACGGATAGTAACGGTAATAGGATAAATACAAACGGTTATTATAAATGGATTGGTTATCAAGATACGTCTTTACGATTTCAATCAGGGTCTCAAAATCCATTTTTGGCGGCTCAAACTGCTGCTATCTTAGCCAATAGAGATATTACAACTATTTCATCCCTTGCTCAAAATCAAGGATTAATGAACGGACAAAGTCCTACAAGTGTAAATGGAATGTGGTATGCTCCAGGTACGGTAGTTTCTAACTATAGTAAATCTAATGTTGAGAAACTTAGTTTTAGTGGTATGTTAGATTTAGCGGTACATCCATCCAAAGAGTTAAAGAACCAGCACGATTTACAATTCGGGTTATTGTTTGAGCAAAGAGAGCAATCATTTTATAGTCTCAATGCCTCAAGTTTATGGCAATTAATGCCACAATTACTTAATAATCAGTATACACAAGTAGATGAATCAAACCCCATTTTTAGTTATGATGATAAAGGAACTTTTTTAGATACTGTACGATATAACTATGTTTTAGATGCCCAAAGCCAAACCCAGTTTGACGCTGAGTTAAGAAATAGAGTGAATGGAGAGAATGGATATGTTGCTGGAAACGCTCATTTTATAGACATAAATAGTGTAGCTCCAAGCTCTTTATCGCTTGATATGTTTTCGGCCAACGAGCTTTGGAATAATGGAAACAGCTACGTAGGTTATGCCGGATATGATTACAAAGGAAATCTAAGTAGGAAAACGAGAAGTATAAACGATTTTTTATTAGACAAGGCAAATAGATACATAGATGCATACAGTCCCAATTACACTGCCTTTTGGTTTCAAGACAAATTTGTATTGGAGAACATAAAACTTAGGGCGGGTTTTAGAGTAGAGCGATTTGATGCTAACCAATTGGTATTAAAAGATCCTTATTCTTTATATCCCATAAAAACGGCAGCAGAAGTAAATAGTGTTGGTAGCAACATAGTAGAACATCCATCTAATATAAAAGATAACTACGCAGTGTATGTAGATGATATGGAAAACCCAAATAAAGTGGTGGGCTACAGAGATGGAAGCACCTGGTATAACGAGCAAGGCATACAAGTGCAAAGTGCAGAATACTTAAGAAATGCTACAAGCAATGGTGTCATTCAGCCGTTGTTAGTAAATCCAAGCAATCAGCAACTTACTGCAGAATCTTTTATGGATTATCAGCCAGAAATAGTGGTATTACCTAGATTGTCATTTTCGTTTCCTATACAAAGTGATGCCTTGTTTTATGCCTATTATGACAAGTTTGCACAACGTCCCAATTTTGCTCAATCATTTGCTCCTATTAGTGCATACTATTATTTAGAAAACGCCGCAAATACTGTGCTTCCAAATCCAGCACTTAAGGTTGCCAAAAGAACCGATTACCAATTTGGATTTAAAAAAGTACTCTCGTTTAATAGTATTTTAAATCTTTCGGCTGGTTATGCTGAAATTGTAAACGACATTAACTTAGTTAGCATTCAGCAAGCTTATCCTAGAAGCTATACTACGTATGGAAACATCGACTTTTCTACTGTAAAGTCGTTTACAGCAGAGTATCAAGTGAATTTAGCTTCATTAAATATTCGCACCAATTATTTATTGCAATTTGCAGATGGTACAGGTAGCAATGTAAATTCTGCAGCGGCACTTATTCAAGCTAATCAACCCAATTTACGAAGTTTATATCCGTTGGAATATGATATTAGGCACAAACTAAATTTAAATATAAATTATAGTTTAGATAGTTTAGCCAAAATGTGGAACAGCAAATTGCTTAGAAATGCGAATATTAGCTTGTTTGCAAATACCATGTCGGGCACACCTTACACAGCCTTACTTACCGCAGTGCCAGAATCGCAAAACTTAGGTACGGCAAGTAGAAGCCAAATTAAGGGAAATCCGTTTGGCTCAAGAATGCCTTGGAATTCTACATTTGACGTATCCGTATCTAAAGCTGCCAGGATGGGAAATGTACCCATTATTTTTCAGTTGAATGTAGTAAACGTGTTTAACATAAGTAACATTTATAATGTTTTCGCATACTCATCTTTAGCAAATAACGATGGCTATCTAAGTTCGCCACAAGGCCAAAAGCAATTGCAAAACGAGCTTAATGCACAGGCATTTGCAGATTATTACAGTTTAAAACAAAACAACCCAAATAATTATGGCAATCCTCGGACTATTAACATTAGTGTTAGAACTACATTTTAAATCATATTTGCAAACTTTTGAAAATTTGAAACCGAGCTATGACATATTAATAATAGATGACGTGCATAGCGTTTTGGTAGAATTACTTGCGGATCATTCTGTACGTTATTTGCCAAATTGCACATTGCAGGAGTTACCAGAATTACTTAAAGATGCGGAAATTTTAATTTTAAGAAGCAAACTTCGGCTTGATAAGCATTGGATAGACCAAGCTCCTAATTTAAAATGCATAGCAAGATTAGGCTCTGGTATGGATAATATTGATGAAGCTTACGCCAAGGAAAGGGCCATTGTTTGTTTTAATGCACCAGAAGGGAATAGAAATGCAGTGGCCGAACAAACGATTGGTGTGCTGTTAAGTTTATTGTCAAATGTTTACAGAAGTGCAAACCAGGTGAAGCGAAATATTTGGGATAGAAAAGGCAATCAGGGAATTGAGCTAAGCGAATTAACCTTGGGTATTATAGGATATGGAAACGTGGGTTCTGAATTGGCCAAGCGTTTGGCAGGGTTTAATTGTAAAATATTAGCTTATGATAAATTTAAAACGGGTTTTGGTACAGATAGGGTAGAAGAATGTAGTTTAGATAAATTACAAAAAGAGGCAGATATAGTTACTTTGCATGTGTCACTAAACCCTAGTAGTGATAAAATGATAAACCAAGAATTTATAGAAAAAATGGAGAAACCATTTTATATCTTAAATTTGGCCAGAGGTGGTGTTATAGATACTGCAGCAATTATAGCTGGATTAAAGAGCAATAAGATACTTGGTTGCGGTTTAGATGTTTTTGTGAACGAAAAACTAGAAACACTATCAGAAATAGAAAAAAAATGGTTTGAGTATTTAGTTACAAATGATAAAGTAATACTTACGCCACATATAGGAGGTTTAACCTCAAATTCCTATTGTAAATTAGGAACTGTGTTGGCCGATAAAATTTTAAAATGGGCGAAAAATGGTCCATTGGTAAATTGAAAAGCGGCCGTAATTAAAATTAATTTGAATAATTGCATTTTTATAACAAATATTGAAGTCCGAAAAAGACGTGTAAAAGCAGGTTTATGAATAAAACACTTACCATCATTATTACAATTTTATTGGCTACCAATGCCTATGCTCAATCCAATTTTGGAAAGATACAAGGAAAGGTTACCGATCAAAAAACAAAGGCTCCCATTGCATATGCTACCATTATGCTAGAGCGAGACGGAATTAGAAAAGGAGGAGCGTATACCGACGAAGAAGGTAAATACTCCATAAACGCCTTAGATCCGGGTATTTATAAAATCACCGTTAAGTACATCGATTATGGTGATAAAGTGGTTACGGATATTGAGGTAAGTTCTAATAGTACTAAATTCTTAAATATAGAAATGGGGCAAACCGAAGAAGGTGCAGCCGACATTGGACCCGTAGTTATTCGTGCAGGAAAGCCATTAATTGAAAAAGACAAAAATCAAACAACGCTTACCAGTTCTGATATTACTAAGTTGCCAACTCGTAACTTAAACGCCATTGCAGCTACTTCTTCAGCAGTAAATCAAACCTCAGGCGGTTTGTCCTTTATTGGAAGTAGAACAGATGGTACGGCATATTTCGTAGATGGTGTTCGTGTAGTTGGTTCAACTAGTGTTCCACAAGCGGCTCAAGGGCAAATAGATATTATACAATCGGGTATACCTGCTCAGTATGGTGACTTTACTGGTGGTGCAATTAGTATCACAACCAAAGGGCCTTCTAGATACAAGAGCAGAAGTTTTGAGATGATTTCATCTAGTCCTTTTGATAAATATCACTACAATCAAATAGAATTTTCTTCTGTTGGACCACTTTGGTTAAAAAACAAAGGTGGTGGAGAGAAAGAATATGTAGCTTTAGGATATCAACTAGCAGCCAACTTAAATTACACGCAAGATGAAAGCCCAGGATATGGTGGGTTTTATGTTGTAAACGATGAGAAACTTGCAGAAATTGAAGCGAATCCGCTTACTGCAAATCCTAATGGAAGGGGCTTAATTCCAAGTTCATCACTATTAAGAAGTTCAGATTTAGTTAAGGAGCAAGCAAGAAGAAATGTTGCCAATGTATTCGGAAACTTTCAAGGTAAGTTAGAGTTTCAACCAAATAAAACTTCTACAATATCTCTTTTTGGTAGCTACAGTGGCGATCAAGGAAACAGCTTTCAGTATTCTCAAAATTTAATGAACTACAAAGAGAATGCACTTAGCACAAATCAAACATTAAGAACCTATTTAAAATTTACACAACGTTTAGGCGACAAAAATGCGGATGATAAAGAAGCTGATAAATCATTATTTTCTGGAGCATTTTATACCATTCGTGTAGATTATCAAAGTTCTTGGAACGAAACTCAAAATCCTACTCACCAAGATAATATTTTCGATTATGGTTATTTAGGTAAGTTTACTTCATACAGACAGCCTTTTTATCAATATGTAGATGAACCAACTTGGCACATCGATCAAAAAGGCGACACGGTAAGACGAAGCGGATACTACAATCTAGCGGGTTTCTTTAATAGCGAGATTACTTTTGATGCAAGCGATAAGAACGAATACAGAGCAAACTATACAAAGAATTTCTTTGACAATGCAGCTGCTACCGGACAAACAGTATTCTCAGATATTCAAATACAACAAGGTTTAGGATTATTAAACGGATTTAATGCAGGTAGTACATATTCTCTATGGTCTAACCCAGGAACAGTTTCATACTTCTACTCAAAAAGCCAATACGAAAGAGCCGCTGCATATGCACAAGGTGAAGCTACACTTAATCTTGATAATGCTCACGATTTACAATTTGGTATGTATTACGAGCAAACATTTAGCAGTAGATGGGCTATTGGTGCAAACCAATTATGGACATTAATGCCTCAATTAGCAAACAGACACCTATCAAACCTAGAAACGGTAACTGAAAATGGGTATGTAATTGGGGGTATTCATTCTTATGATGAGTTTGGAACATTTACCGATTCGGTAAGTTATAATATAAGAGTTGATAGAGACCAGCAAAGTACATTCGATAAGAATTTGAGAGCTAAACTTATTGCAGATGGAGCAACAGACGTATATGGTAACTTGTACAATGAAAGTTCTTATATCGATATAAACAGTTTAAGCCCTAGTGCTTTTTCTATTGATATGTTTAGTGCTGACGACCTTTGGAATAATGGTAATACCTATATTGCATACAATGGTTATGATTATTTAGGTAAAAGAACACGTAAAGCATTTGGCTTAACAGATTTTACCAACGATAGTTTAAATAGAAACTTAGGTTCTTTCTCTCCTGTATATAATGCAGTATGGTTCCAAGACAAATTCCAATTTAAAGATCTAATCTTAAGATTAGGTGTTCGTGTAGAGCGTTACGATGCAAATCAGCCGGTACTTAAAGATGATTACTCTTTGTTTCCTACAAATTCTGTAGCTGAAGCAAGAAGCATATCAGCTTCGGGTTCAGGCAGAGGAGCTAACTTATTAAACAATTACGATATACCAGCTTCTATTGGAGATGACTACGTGGTATATGTAGATAACATTGATAACCCTAATAAAATTTTAGGTTACAGAGATGGAGCAAGATGGTACGATGCAGATGGAACCGAATTAGCCAATCCAGATATATTAGCTCAATCTTCTAACAGTGGAAGAATTCAACCTTTTTTAGTTAGTGAAAAAGAGCAGATAATAGATGAAGCGTTCCAAGATTATAGCCCAGTAATCAATGTATTGCCAAGGGTTTGGTTCTCTTTCCCAATAAATTCAGAAGCTCAATTCTTTGCAAATTATGATGTACTTGCACAAAGACCTACTGACGGAGCTGTATTTGCTCCAGCAAATCAATACTATTTCCTTGAAGCAAATCAAGGTGGTGGATTATCTAATGCCGCTTTAAAACCACGTCTTACTACAAACTACGAGATAGGATTTAAACAAACATTATCGTTAAATTCAGCACTAAGCTTAATTGCATCCTATCGTGAGTCTAGAGGGGATTTTGCCTTAGTGAGAGTTAATCAGGCTTACCCAATTAGCTATAATAGTTATAGCAATATCGATTTCTCTACGGTTAAAAATTTCCGTGTAGAATATGAGTTAAGAGGTAAAGGCAGAACATCTATGGCATTAAATTATGCGTTATTGTTCTCAGATGGTACGGGTTCAAACATCAACTCTTCTGCAGCATTAATTCAAGCCAACTTGCCAAACTTACGTTCATTATATCCAACGGAGTATGATGTAAGACACAAATTTGTTGCTCGTTTTGACTACAGATTTAAAGGAGGAAAAGATTACACAGGACCAATTTGGTTCAACAAAAAAATATTCTCTGATGCAGGTGCTAACTTTATTATCACCACAAAATCTGGGGAGCCTTATTCTGCATACTTAAACCCTGCAGCAAGTGTATCTGTAGGTTCTGCTCAACGTCAGTCGTTAGATGGTAATCCATACGGTTCTCGTAAGCCTTGGCAGTTTAAAGCTGATGCTACATTTAGCAAAGATTTCAGCTTGAAAAAAGGACATACTAAAGATGCCTACAGAAGAAATAATGTAGATATACAAGTTTATCTTTGGGTTCAAAACTTATTCAATAACCAAGTAATAAATGGTCTTTATGGTTATACTGGCTTGCCAAACGATGATGGATGGTTAAGTTCACCACAAGGTCAGCAACAAGCACAAAACGAGTTAAACACACAATCGTATATCGATTTATATAATGCCAAAGTTGATTATGCATACAACTATGGTATTCCAAGAATAACAAGATTAGGTGTAAGATTCTATTTCTAAAAATTAAAAAGAAGCGTTAAAGAGAGATAAATTATGAATAAAATAATTAGAATAGCATTAGTATTTTCAATAAGCTGTTTATCAGTTGTTGCTGTAGCTAAGGAAAATGTTCCTGGTTCTACAGCGGTAAAAGGGCAAGCATCTAGACAAGCAATGAAATTTGGTTCAGATTGTGATCCAGCAACTCAATCTGCTGATTTAGATGTAAACAACGTTCGTACAAAAATATTAAACGGCGGTGATATGTGGTGGGATTTAAGCTCTGCCAGATACGAAGTACCTAAAATTTCGGACTTAAACTCAGTACGTAAACACAGTTTATTTGCAGGAGCAATATGGATTGGTGGAGAAGACGTTGGTGGAAACCTTCGATTAGCTGCTATGACTTACCGTCAGCGTGGTTCAGACTTTTGGCCAGGACCTTTGGATCCAGCAACAAGTAATACTAGCAACGCACAATGCGAGCAATGGGATAAAATTTGGAAGGTTGATGGCAGTAAGATAATTGCACATAGTGAAGCTGCTGCTGCAAATGGTGGAAGTGTATCTATTGTAGATCAACAAATAGATAACTGGCCTGGTAAAAAAAACAATTTCGATTTAGCAAGTGCTCCATTTAAAGATGTAGACCAAAATGGTTATTATACGCCAACAGGTGGAGATTATCCTATTTTACAAGAGGAGTGTAAAGGAAGTGCTTTAGAAAATAATGCAGATGATCAACCAGATCAAATGCTTTGGTGGATATATAACGATAAAGGAAACATTCACTCTGAATCTCAAGGAGATCCAATTGGGGTAGAAATGCAAACAACAGCTTTTGCTTTCGCTACTAATGATGAGATTAATGATATGACTTTTTACACCACACGTATTACTAATCGTGGTTTTACACAACTTAAAAATACATACTTTGGTCAATGGGTAGATGCCGATTTAGGTAACTATGCCGATGATTATGTAGGTTGTGATGTAAGTTTATCGCTAGGATTTTGTTACAATGGAGATGATAACGATGAAGGTGTTTTAGGTTATGGCCTTAACCCACCTTCTGTTGGAGTTGACTTTTTTGAAGGACCGACAGTAGATTCTATTGTAGATGGCGTACTTCAAAAGGTAGAATTAGGAATGTCTAAATTCGTTTACTTTAATAATAACACAAACCAAGTAAATGGTAACCCACAAATTGCTACAGATTTTTACAACTATATGCAAGGTAAGTGGAGAACAGGTGTTGATATAGAATTTGGTGGAGATGGTATTACAGGTACAAATGGAACCAAAGCAAGCTATATGTTCCCGTTTAATACAGATCCTGCTCATCCGAGTGACAATTGGAATGAAAGACAATCTGGTAATACCCCAGCAGATAGAAGATTTATTCAATCTTCAGGTCCATTTGTATTAGAACCAGGAGCTATTCAAAGATTAACAGTAGGTGTTGTTTGGGCTCGTTCATCATTTGGTGGAGCAGAGGGTTCTTTAGGCTTATTAAAAGAAGCAAGTAAAAAAGCACAAGAGTTATTCAATTCTTGCTTTAACTTAATTGATGGTCCTGATGCTCCGGTAGTAGAAGTACAAGAATTAGATCAACAATTAGTGCTATCATTTGGTAATACCAATAGCAAAAGAGTAGAAAAATATAGAGATACTGTAATCAACGGATTTAATGAAGAGGAGCTATACTCTTTTCAAGGATATAGAATTTTTCAATTGAAAGACGGAACAGTAAGTTTATCTCAATTAAGCGATATTTCTAAAGCTCGTGAAATTGTACAATGCGATTTAAAAGATTCGTTTGACATATTAACTAATCAAGAATTTGCTGCGGATGTAAGTGCGAATATTCCGGTATTAAAAGTTAGAGGAGAAAATTTAGGTGTTGAACACACGTTTAGCGTTACTGAAGATCAGTTTGCTACGGGTTCTAACAAAACACTGGTTAACTTCCAAACGTATTACTACATAGTGCTGGCATATGCTGCTGGTAGTAGTGAAACTAAACCGTATCTAGAAGGTAGAAAAGTTCAGAAATTTTCAGCTTCTCCAAGAAAGTCCGAGCCTCGTTTTAGTGGGTCAAAACTTCAAACATTTTATGGAGACGGACCAGAGCTAGTTAGGCTTTCTGGCTTAGGAAATGGAGGAAACTCGTTAGAGTTAACGCCCGATACAGAAGATGAAATTATACGCACAAACTTTGCAGCTAATCCAAGATACGAAAACGGACACGGTCCTGTAAAAGTGAGTGTGGTTGATCCACTTAAAATTGATTCTGCAGATTATGAGCTTACTATGCTAGAAAGCACCATAAGTCAAAATGCAAATGGAGTTATTGCAGAAAACACAAAATGGATTTTGGTGAGATTACCTAACGATACCATTTTTGCTGATACTACCTTGGCATATAAAAATGAACAAGTAATTTTAGAATCTACAACAGGTAGTAAAATATTTGATTGGGGATTAGCAGTTACGTTATCACAAGTTTCTCAACCAGGTGTTGATGGACAAACAGGAAACGGATTTTTAACGTGGGAAGCAGTTTTCTCGGACCCTAGTAACGAATGGTTAACTGCTATGACAGATCAGGATAATGGTGTTGCACAAGGATTTGGATTTTATGATTGGATTCGTTCAGGAGCCATTGGAAGTCGAGAAAATTTTGACGACGTAAGTTGGATGGATTTTGCTCGTGCTGGTGCAGCTATTGATCCAAATGGAGACTTTGAGAAAATATGGGACGGAAGAGCTGCTCCTTATCGTTTAACGGCATTTAATCCACCTACAAATCCTGCTCCGGATAGACCAGCAACGTTTGTACAAGGACCAGGTTATGAGTATAGATTTTTTCAAACTACGGGCATAGATAAAATCTCAAGTATTGATTTGGTTATTACACCAGACAAAACGAAATGGAGCGAATGTATTATGTTAGAATCTGGAGAAGATGCAGGTTTAAATGAAGGTGGAGCTGAAAAGTTTGACCTGAGAAAAGGTACACTAGATTATACAAGGCCAGATGGTAGCAAACTACCGGCAGGAAAAACAATTTTCCCGGGTTATGCAATAAACTTAGAAACTGGTGAAAGATTAAATATTATCATTACAGAAGATTCATATCAGAAATCTCAAAACGGAAGAGATATGAAATGGAATCCGACGAGCAATGTAAACTTTGTGAACTCGCTTTACCCAAGTAATGGTGGTCGTCAATACATTTATGTAATGGGTTCTCACCAAGGTGTAAGTAGTTTCTATCACCCAAAAATGAGTACGTATGATGCGGGTAACGAATATTACAATGAGTTAGTTGGGAAAACAGGCACAGCAAAAACTGATGCACTTACCAAAGTAATGCAAAACTGCGATTGGGTTGTTCCTTCTTACTTAGCTCCAGGAAAAACAATGGTAGAAGGTGCCGATGGTATACCAATGCCACCAAATGAATTTAGATTAAAAATTAGAGTTCAAAAACCATATGCTTATTTCGATAGAACAAGTGCTACAAATGGTGGAAATCCAAAATACAGATTTAGCACTAAAGACATCTATAACCAAAAAAGTACAGAAGCAGGTAAAAATGCTTTAGACTTAATAAACATTGTTCCAAATCCTTATTACGCTTTTGCAGGATACGAGAGTAGTCCGATTGATAACAAGGTTAAAATTACAAACCTTCCACAAAAATGCGAGATCTCGATTTACACATTGGATGGTGGTTTGGTAAGAAGAATAAATAAAGATGACGAGAATACT
>Ga0102815_10000417_pt1 | contig 29228 bp, 24 predicted proteins | sample ColrivemetaGS759_FD_79113 | JGI IMG/M metagenome (GOLD analysis project Ga0102815, IMG submission 79113) | Estuarine microbial communities from the Columbia River estuary - Ebb tide ETM metaG S.759 | ecosystem: Environmental > Aquatic > Marine > Intertidal zone > Estuary | place: USA: Columbia... | reverse complement strand
TCGATCATCACGACCTCGAACCCGTCCGCCACGGGGCCGGAGGCGATCTGCAGCAGCTCGAGCGGCAAGAGGTCCGCGCTGAACCGCTCACCGCGCGAGGGGTCGGCGCGGTGGGGAAGGAACAGGACGATCTTGTTCTTGCGTTGGATCATCGGGAAGGGAGGTAGGTCGAGCTCGAGGGCCGATCAGGAACCGGGCCGGGTGTAGACGGGGGCGCTGGTGGTCAGGCCGACGGTCTGGTCGAGGCCCGGGGCCGCGATCTCTTGGGCCGCGGCGTTCAGCTTGTCGGCCTTCGTCTGCTTGGTGATCTTGACGTAGGTGTGGAAGGCCTTGTGCTCGATCGGGAAACCGTAGTTGCCGGTACGAAGGCGCCAGGCCGAGATCTTCTTGAGCGCCGCGCGGAACCACTCGGCGCCCTCCATGGCCAGCCCGTCGTAGAAGGTCGAGGCCACCCCGTAGCGCTTCCAGGTGCGGAGCACGTCCTCGGGGATCTGGATGTCATCGAAGGACTCCCGGTACTCCAAGCAACCACCCCACTCCTCGAGGGTGCGGGGGGCCTTGTAGCCGAGCCGGACGGCCTTGTCGAAGTCCTCGGTCCCGGGGATCGGCCGGAAGGGGAAGACGTCCGAGGCGGCGCGGGGGAACTTGAGCTTCATCTCCGCGGCGCGACGCAGCGTCGAGAACATCGACTCCTCGGTCTCTCCGGGGTAGCCGATGATCCAGGAGCAGCCCGTGGTGATGTTCCGCTCGTACATCGCGCCCAGGCTCGTCTCGAAGTGCCCGGTGTCGATGTTCTTCTTGATCACCGCCTGCTGCTCTGCAGAGCCGGCCTCGGCGCCGAGGCTGACCATGTGGCACTTGGACTCCTGGAGCTTGTCCAGGGACTCCTTCTTGTACCGCGCGATGGTCTCGATCTCGTAGCAGCCGGACCACCAGAACGGGGACCCGTTCTCGATGAGCGTCTCGGTGAATTCGTTCGAGCGCTTCTCCGCGACGCCGAAGTTGGCGTCCTGGAAGCGCATCACGTTGAAGTTGAAGCGCTCCTGCAGTTCGAGCAGATCCTCGGCGAGCTTCTTGCCGGGGATGGCCTTCCAGCGACGGCCGGTGACCATCGGCGAGCAGCAGAACGTGCAGGGCTCCGGGCAGCCAAAGCTGGAGAAGTAGCTGAAGCCGCGGACCTGGGTTCCCGCGGGCATGTCCCAGGGGTCGGGGTACTTGTGCCGCATCTTCCACGGCCCCGGGTTCTGCTGGCGCTCGACGTACTCCTCGAAGTCAATCAGGTGCCACGGGGCGTCGGGGAACTTGTCGAAGCCCACGACCGGACGGTGGTCCGTCATGATCGTCTTGCCGTCGCGCTCGACCATGAGGCCGGGGACCGTCTCGAGGCTCTCGCCGGAGTCGATGGCCTGGACGACGTCGCGGAAGGTGAGCTCGCCCTGGCCGAGGCCGACGGCGTCAGCGATGCCCTCCTTGAAGAAGAGCTCGGGGGCCACGCTCGGGAACCACCCGCCCCAGATGATGGGCAGGTCCGGGAAGCGCTGGCGGATGGCCTTGGTGACTCGCGCGCCGTGGGCGACCTGGAAGCCAAGGATGCAGGAGGTCGCAAACAGCAGGGCCCCGTCGCACGCCTCCATCAGACGCTTCATGTAGTCGTCATGAACCATGGCGTCCACGATCACGACCTCGTAGCCCTCCTGGACGGGCCAAGCGGCGATCTGGAGCAGCTCGAGCGGCAGGAGGTCGGCCGCAACGCGCACACCTTCCTCCGGATCTGCCCGGTGGGGCATGAACAGCACGATGCGTTTCTTGCGCTGGATCATGGGGAGGTCGTTGGGGGAGGCGTCCCCACTTGGTTTAGATCGGCTCGACGAGGGGGTCCAGTCGGGGGGATCTCTGCGAAAACTCGCCGCGTGGACAGTTGGGACACCTGCCCTGCTCTTCAGGCTACCCGAGCCCGTGCAGTGGGGGGACAGCTGGCGCCCGGCCCCGGCGTGGGTGGCGAGCAGCCGACGTGGTTTATTGCCCCATGTCCCGCATGGAGACCGAGGCTACGGCGTGCCGCTCCTGCCTGTCCTGCCCATTTTCGGGCCTGAGGCCACCTGGGAGTCTCTAGTAGGTTGCTTCCACCCACGCCTTCCATTCGCGGTCGAACTGGGCGTAGCTCATCCCCAATTCGTCGCGGAACAGGTTCCTCTGGACGTCCGGGAGCGTCGTCGCGTCGTCGATGTGCTGCTCGTTCTTGATGCCCGAGATCGTGGCCAGGTAGGTCTGGAGGAACTCGGGGTGGACCTGCACCAGGTAGTCAAAGATCGACCAGGTGGCGAGGTGATGGGGCCGCTCCAGCTCCGCGAAGGTGCGCATCTTGACCATCGAGGCGAACGAGGGCGCGTCGCTGGACTTGACGAGCTTCAGGGTCGGACCCTTCCAGTCGGACTTCTTGAACATCTGGGCCGCCGAGCCCTCCGACGAGTCGAAGGTGTTGAAGCGCGGGTTGAGGTTGCGCTCGAACCAGTGGGCTGCCCCCTCACGAATCCAGATGGGCTTGTCGTACGAGTAGTGCTTGTACCCGTTCATCATCATCTGCGTGACGTTGAACACGGCGTGGCCGTGCATCCCTTCGTCGACGTTGAGCTGGCCCTGACCGGCGTGCGCGATGAAGCAGAGCGCGTCACGGTCCCGGATGTTCCAGCGCTGGCTGAGCTTGGTGGTCAACCCGAGGCGGGCGGTGAGGAACCTCGTGGACGCCTTCTCAGAGGGGAGCAAGAGGACCTCGAACTTCCCCATCTGGCCCATGTAGGGGCCGATGCCGAAGTAGGGCGTCCCGATGTCCCAGATCTCCTTGTTGGCCGCGAAGGTCTCGTCCGTGACGCCCAGGATCTCCTGCACGCGGCTGTAGTGCTCCTCGAGGCGCTGCGCGTAGAGGTGGGCCCGGAGCCAGGGGTCCAGGATCTTCGTGTCTGGCTTGATGACGGGCAGGGCGGCTTGGAGCTTCGTGAGCTCGGCCTTCACCTTCTTGCGCTCCTCCTTGGTCACCTTGACCTTGGGCAGCGCGATGCCGAGCTCGAAGTGGGGCGTCTCGATCCACCGGATGTCGATCCCCTCGAGGAGCGCGGCGACCTCCTTGGTCGTGTCCGGGGCCGCGCCGAACTCGAAGCCTCCCATGGAGACGTATCCAGCGGCCTCGATGTACTTCTGCTTACCTCCCCGTGTGTAGGGGTCGTTCGCCGGGTCCGTGAGAGGCTTGGAGCGATCGAGCGGCTTCTGTGCTCCAGCGACAGCCGCGAGGGCGATCAGCGTCCCGAGGCCGGTGGCGAAGAGGCGCATCATCTTGGGTGAACGAGTCATGGTGTGGGTGAGTTCAGAGCCGCGCCTTCCAGCGCTTGGCGTGCTCGATGGCATCGAAGGAGGACATGCGCTTGAGGGGAGCCTCCCCGTCGATGATCATCCTCAGCGCGTTGATCGCGGCCACCTTGACGTGGTTCTGCTCGACGTCGAGCAGGGGCACCACGGGGGCGATCTGGTCCGGGGAGGCCGAGTAGGTGAGGAGGCGCAGGAGCACGACGCGGTCAGCGGGGCTCGTGGCCTTTGAGAGCCGCTCCGACAGCTCCGCGCCGATCTCGGCGCCGGCGTCCTTCGCGTGGGCGGAGGCCCGCTCGATGGCCGGGCTCCATGACTTCCACGGTTCGGGGGCCGCGAGGTCGATCACGCGGTCGAGCCCCTCTGGAGAGCCGGCGGAGAGACAGAGGACGGCCGCGAGGTCCAGGTCCAAGGGCTCGACGGGCTTCCGTGCTCTCTTGTCCCCGGCCCTTGCCGTGAGCGAGGCGAGGTGCGCCTCGGACCGCTCCCGCAGGCCAGGGTCGCCAAGCTCCGCGATCCGGCGCGCGGCGTAGCGGCGCGGGGCGTCCGCGCTCTCTTCGAGGACCTCGGCCAGGAGCCGCGTGTGCTCGGAGGTCGTGATCGAGTCCAGGGCGGCCTCCAGTCGCGTGCGGGCCTCGGCGTCCTTCTCGGACTTGAGGGACTTGAACAGCAGCGGCGCCGCCGCCGGACCAAACTCCTTCAGCTGCTGCGCCCCCTTGACGGCCATCTCCTCGGTGCGCGCCTTGCGGACCCTGGAGATGCTCTGCTTGACCTCGGCCTTGTTGGAGACCTCTGGCCAGGCCGTCGCTCGTTGGACCTCATCCTCTTGGTCGGCGGTGGTGCCGGAGAGCGGGCCGGCACCTGCGGGGCCCGCTTCCGGATCGCCCGCCACTGAGATGATGGCCGCGACGCAGGGGACGGCGGCCGCAGGAGGAGGAGCCAGGGCGGCGCCGAGCGGCAGCGCGGCGATGAGGAGCTGGAAGATCATCGGGTGTCCTTGCTCGAGTAGAGGTAAGCGGGGGGCACCATGGGCTCCCATTCAGGGTCCACGATCGTGACCTTGAACCCCTGGACGGCGTCCCGCACAAGGTCCCGAACGCCCTCAGGAGGGAGGTAGGGCACGTCGTAGCGGACGATCGTGACCTGGGACTGGCCTCCGAACTTGCCGGGCAGGTCGGTGGTCGCGGTGAGCTTGAAGAAGGTCCAGGCGCCTGGGGTCTCTTGCAGGTCGGAGACGGTCAGCGGCTCCATCTGGCTCGCGATGGCCCATGGAATGAGCCCGACCTCCTTGAAGGTCCCGCTCGCGACCGTCGGCTCGGGAGCGTCAGGCGGCAGCTCACCGGTTTCCCGGAGGCTGGACAGCAGGCCCTGGGCTCGCGCGAAGGCCTGCTCCCGCCCGGCGGGGTCCAAGGCCGCGCCGGCGGCGAGGGGGATAGAGATGTTGCTGAGCACCTTGCGGCGGTGGTCGCGCAGGACGAACTCGGGCTCGATGCGGGCGATGGCGTCCACGAAGCGGTCCACATCTGCGGCGAGCACTGGCTGCCGATCGACGAGCAGAAGGGTGCCCTCGGGATACGACTTCGGCGCCACGGTCTCGGTGGCAGGTTCGGGGCAGCTGATCGAGCACATGACCGGCGCCAGGAGAAGAGCTGTTCGAAGCATGGGGTGGATCATCCTCCGGCCTACTGCCCCTCGGGGGGCGTGTTTCGACCTCCTTCTCTGCGGTCGAAGTTAGAAATGAAGGGCAGGACGCGGCCTGCCAGGAAGTCGTACGTCTTCAGCACGTTCTGCTCCAGAGCCTCCAGCCCGCCCGCGGGGTCGGCGGGTCCGAAGGTGCCGTGGACCTCGATGTAGAGGGAGCGCGGATCGGCGCTGTAGGACTCGACCCGGAGGCCGAAGGCGCTGTCATCGCCGGGTTCAGGGCTGAAGCCCAGCCGCAGGCCCACCAGCTGTGAGGTCCGGCCGAGGGCCTTCAACTCGTCCCCGAAGCCGAAGACGCGGTCCTTCAGGAATGCGCGCGTGTCGGTCTGCGTCCGTGGATTGACGAGGCTCTGGAGGACCACCTGCTGGGCGGAGAGCGTCGAGATACCGCGCAGGGGGGCGGCGCGCTCGGCGATCTCGCGGACCCGGGCAGCGAAGGCCTCGTGGGTGAGGGTGCCCTTCTCCTCTCGGAACTGCATCCGGTCGGCCAGGAAGGCCACCTGCGACACCGCGCCCGGCGTGGCCATCGGGTTCGAGAGGATGGGGCCTATCGGGCTCACCTGGAAGCCCGCGTAGGCGGGCTGGCCGCCCTCGAACATCTCATTATGAAGCCGCTGGATAGGCCTCGGGTCCGGCGCGATCGCGGGATGAAGAAGCTCGCAAAGGAGGGCAATTGTGCGCGTGGGATAGGCCATGGAATGCCGATCAACCTACCCGGGACGGGCCCTCTCTGCCCGGTCCCGCCCCGCGTCCTTTCGCGCCACAAGTGTCAGGGTCTCAGGACCCTGCGATCCAGTTCCCGCTTTCTTCTCTCACGACGAGAGTGGCTCCGTAGGATCCTCTCCCGAAAACCCATCTGATCGACCCGCGCGACCCGGCCCACCCCTCGGATCGGGCCCCAAACGCCGCGCAGTCTGCCCAACTCCACTGGACCGATGAAGAATCGCCTCCTCCTCACACTCCCGCTCCTCGGCCTCGCCGTCCCTGCTGCCCACGCCAAGCCGTTGGCCCCCGTCACCGTCCCTCAGGCGGACGATGCGACGGCCGCGACCTCCGAGTTTGGCGAACCCGTCTTCGTGAACGGGGTGCGCATCTCCGACATGGCGATCAAGCGCTTCCTCGTCTACGGCCCTGGCCGAAACGGGCTGGACGCGCGCAAGCTCCAGATCCTCATGGACCACGAGCGCGAGATTCGCGTGGACGAGGTCCGCGAGGCGGTCGCCGCTGAGATGGACGGTGCCAGCGACGAGGCGCTCGCGGCGGAGGTCGCCGAGCGCATGAAGCGCTTCAACCTCGACACCTCCTTCGTGGACCGCCGGCTCGCGGCCGAGAAGGCCAGCTTCCAGGAGCGCTTCCCCACGCTCGACCACGAGGTCGAGCTCCGGCGCGCGTACGGATCCGGCGACTGGTACCGAGACCAGGTCCGGCAGACCATGGAGTTCGACCAGCTCTTCTTCCCGGACCACCCGGACAGCTGGCCGATGCTTTCCGTTGAGGCGATCCAGGGCGGATCTCCCCAGGTGGACCTGATCGCAGACTACGCGAGGGAGTTCGACCGCCGCCTCGCCGTCTCGGTGGAGAGCGGCGAGCCGATCGTCGCCGAGCAGGAGATGATGATGTCGCTCCTCCGCGACTTCGTGATGCAGGCGCTCTGGAGCCTCGCCGACGTCAAGACGGCGACCCAGGGGATCTCCGAGGACCTCGCAATGGTCATCGACGGCGGCGATTGGAACGCCGAGATCACGACCCAGGGCGTGTTCGATGAGATGCGCGTGGCCTTCAGCTCACAGGACATTGAGGACGCCAAGCTTTGCCTCGCGCTCCTCGAGGCGGCCCGTCAAAAGCTCGAGGCCGAGGGGGTCCTCAGCAGCGACGAGGACTTCCAGACCATGGTCGCGAGCATTCGCGAGCAGATGGCGAACTCCATGTTCAACATGGACTTCCTCGCGCTCCAGGGCCACGGGTTCCCCTCGTCAGAGGCGTATGAGCAGCACCTCCGCTTGGTCGACTCCTTCAAGTCGGGCCGCACGGAAGCGCTCGTGATCGGTGACAACGGCGAGCTCGGAGCCGAGCTCCAGGCGCACCTCCCGATCGCCAACGGGATCATGGGGCTCGCGAAGGCGCGGGCGGAGATCCTGATGGTCTCTGCCTTCGACTTCCCGTCCTTCTCCTGGAAGGAGAACGGCTGGGAGGACGCTTACGAACGCGCCACTGTCCTGCGAGCTCAGGTCGACTCTTACCTCGCCGAGCTCTCGAGCGAGGCCGAGGCTCGGGCCGCCGCAGTTGAGAAGGGCGAGAACTTCGCTCCCGAGAAGGAGCTGCTTCCCTTCGAGCGGTGGTGGACCGACCTGCTCCGCCAGAACAGCGACTACTGGGACCCGCCGCTGCCCGCCACGGGCAAGCAGCCGCCGGCCATTGGCCTCAAGAACTTCGGCGCCTTCAACGAGGAGCCGATGACCCGCAACGACATGAAGCGCGCGATCGGCGAGTCCGAGTACGAGCACTTCCTCGCGAACGGCGCCCTGGTCGACACCATCTTCTTCGACATGGAGCCGGGGACCGTCGCCGGGCCCTACCGCGGGCCGAAGGGCTTCTACCTCATCTACCTGAAGGGTCGCACTCGCCCGACGAACCCGCTCAACCTGCGGACCGAGCGGCACCGCCAGATGATCCAGGAGGATTGGGTCCGCAAGGCCTTCCAGGCGTACGCGCACGAGGCCCTCGCGACGGCGGAGACGCGCGGCCTCTGAGCCGCGTTCGAGGCTAACTGCCGCTCCGCGAGGCGCCCTCGGATGACCCGGGGGCGCCTCGCGTCCGTTTTGGACCGATTCCGGGTGGAAGCCTGCATGAAGCGCCCTAGCTTCGCGCCCCATGAATCGCCTCGGTGATCTCTATCGCCTTCTCAGGCCGCACGCTGGTCCGCACGTCGTCGCGCTCGTCGCGGTGGTGCTCCTTGGGCTGACCAGCGCCTTCCTCCAGAAGGGGACGTTCCTCCTCCTCGAGCCCACCTGGGAGGTCCTCTTCCCGGGAGAGGAAGCCCCAGCTCTCGTGGACGCGCCCGGTATGTCGGCTGGCACCGAGGCAGCAGGCGCCGGCGGTGAGGCCGCGCCCAAGGGGCCAGCCGGATGGCTCGCCTCCCTCGACGCGGCGCTCGAGGAGAAGAAGGCGGCGGCCAAGGGCTGGATCCTCGGGGACTCGGCGACCCTCGCGGACAGCGAGGACCAGCGGCTCCACGCCCTGCTCATGGTCGGCGCGATCGTGGCCATCATGGCGCTGCTCGCCGGCGCGACCCAGTACGGCATGGGCGTCATCGCTGGCAAGGTCAGCCTGCTCCTCGTGGTGTCCCTGCGCATGCAGCTGGCGAGGCACCTCATGGGGCTCTCCCTCCGCTACCACTCGGGCCGCCGCTTCGGGGACCTGCTCTCGCGCATCAGCAGCGACGTGGCTCGGACCACCCAGGTGGTCCAACTCATCCTCAAGGACCTGATCCAGGAGCCCCTGCTGTTCCTGGTCTCCCTGGGCCTCGCCTTCCTGATCGCGCCGCTGCCCACGCTCTTCGTGGTGCTCGGGCTGCCCATCTTTGTGATCCCCATCGTGATCCTGATGAAGAAGGTGCGCAAGGGCAGCCACCGCAGCGCAACCCAGCTGGGCTCCACCTTTCAGGTGCTGACCCAGATGTTCCAGGGGATCCGCACGGTCAAGGCCTATCGGGCGGAGGAGCGCGAGCTGGAGCGCTTCGAGGAGACCAACGTGGGCTTCGTGCGGGCGACCATGCGCATGATCCGCGCGTCCGCCCTCTCGCGAGCCTGGACGATCTTCTTCACCAACTTCGGCGTGGCGGCGCTGGTGGTGGTCGTGGGGTTCGTCGTGATCAATGGTTACGCGGTGAACAACGGCGGTGAGATGCTGACGTTCTTCCTGATGATCAGCCAGGCCTCGTCGCACCTGAAGCGGACGACCCGGGTCGTCGCCCAGGTCGCGGAGGCCCAGGGAGCGGCGCAGCGCCTGCTGGATCTCCTCGACGAGACGCCGGACCTCGTGGAGGCGAAAGGGGCGGAGCCGCTCACGACCATCGGCTCGGGCATCGTCTTCGAGGACGTGGGCTTCCAATACCCGGCCGAGGAGGACGGCGTGGCCGCGGGCGAGGGCGACTTCGCGATCAAGGGCCTGAACCTGGAGATCCGTGCGGGTGAGACCGTTGCCGTGGTGGGGGCGAGCGGCTCGGGCAAGAGCACGGTGCTCGACCTGGTGGCGCGCTTCGTGGATCCACAGTCGGGTCGCGTGCTCGCGGGGGGCCACGACATCCGCAAGGTCTCCCTCGACTCGTGGACTGCGCGGTACGCGGTGGTGACCCAGGCGCCCTTCCTGTTCCACGCCTCCATCGCCGAGAACATCCGCTATGGGCGTCCCAGTGCGACCGACGCCGAGGTGGAGAAAGCGGCGAAGGCCGCGCACCTGCACGACTTCATCCTCTCACTCCCTGACGGGTATGAGACGGACGTCCAGGACGCCGGCGCGCGCCTCTCTGGCGGTCAGCAGCAGCGCATCACGATCGCGCGGGCGGTCCTCTGCGATCCGGAGCTCCTGCTGCTCGACGAGGCCACTAGCGCCCTCGACACTGAGAGCGAGCGGGTGGTCCAGGAGGCGCTGGAGGAGATGATGAAGGGGCGCACGTCCATTGTCATCGCGCACCGCCTCTCGACGGTTCGCAGCGCAGACCGGATCCTGGTCATGGAGGCGGGCCGCCTCATCGAGAGCGGGACCCACGAAGAGCTCGTCGCCGCGGGCGGCGCGTACGCGCGCCTCTCCAACGCTCAGTCCCTCTGAGGGGCGCCCTGGCCCGGCCGGTTCCAGCGCTGCACCAGCCGGCAGAATCAGCCGAGCGGTCTAGCTGGCGGCGCGGAGCGAGGTCGCTCGAGCTCGCATCCACGCCGCGCAAGTGGGGAGGCTGCCATGGGCGGCGCTCGCTTGGGCTGCGGTCTGCCCTCTGGGCGGCCAGGAGTCAACGGCGAGCCCGCGCGCCGGACCCGAGCCCGCCGTCTCGGGGTCGTGGCACGGCGTGGCCGGAGGAGCCGTCGCTCAGCGCACGCGGCGCAGCTCGATCTCGCCGAGGGACGGCGGCTTCTCGAAGGGTCCCCCCGCGAAGTCGATACGCAGGGTGCCCACCGGCACTGGCTTCTCGAGGTTGATCGTGGTCTTCACCCGGCGGTCAGGGTCCATCGTGGCCGTGATGGCGTCCCTGTCCTTGCCGTTGATCGTGATCTTGAACGCTCCGAAGCGGGGGCTGCCGGGGCGCCCATGGCTGAGCACGATCTGATTGGTCTTGAGCTTCTTCCGGGTGGTGAGCTCGACCCAGGGGGCGGCGTCTGTGGGGGCGGGACTCCAGCCCACGCCGGTCATCCGGTCGATGACCCCGGCAGCCCGACCCTGGGCGCCGGTCCCCTCGGAGGACGCGGTCGCCTGAACCTTGACCATCCGGAGCAGGTTCAGGTCCATGTCCGTCGCGTACGCATCCCACTCCGGGCGGTTCTTCATGCCCACCCGGATGCGCAGCGGTTTGGACTTCAGGGGTTCGGACTTGCCCTCAACGAAGACGTGGGCGGTGACGTCGCACATGCGCGGCCCCTCGAGGTCGCACTGGATGGCGTAGCGCTGCTGCGCCGCGGCGCCCTCCTTGTCCGGGACGATCGAGGCGATGAGGACCTGTCCGGTCTCTCCCTCGAAGGGCGGCCGCCAGTATTCGACGCGCTCGACCTCTACCGGGCCGTCACCGTCCTGTCCTGACGCGTACTTGAAGGAGGCGTCCTCCCCGAAGGAAGAGATCCAGATCGTGGTCTTGGAGCGCCCGTTGGCCCGCAGGGAGACGTCCGATTTGGGGTCGTCCGTGCCGAAGGCCCAGCGGTTGCCCTTGATCGCCTTGGTCTTGCCGGAGATCGGTCCGAAGGAGCCCGTGGCGCGGGAGAGAAAGAGCAGCGAGAAGGCCGTCTCCGCCTCGTTGCCCCATCGCCCCTGCTCGGTCTGCTTCGCGACGAGGCTCTCGGCGCCGAGCTGGTACCAGGGCTTGCCGCCGATGAGCCCGTCCTTCAGGAGCGAGCCGACCCGCTCGATGCCGTAGAGGTAGTAGTAGTAACGCCCCATGGACCCCGACTCGGAGGTGGGGACCGGGTTACGTTCGGTGTCAAAGTGCACGTCGATCCAGTGCTTCCCCTCCGCCAGGGCCCGCTGGTAAGGGCCCTTTCGGCCCCTCATCTGCTCGATGCAGATCGAGAGCACCGCGACGCCCGCCGCCGTCATGCTGCCGGTCGCGTGCTCCGCGTTGGTCGTGTAGCGAAAGCCGCGGGCGCGCAGGCCGCTCTCGACGCCCTCGACCGGCTCGGCGTAGTCGAGCACGGCGTCAGCGAGGCGCTTCCAAACCTTGGACGGGATCGAAACTCCGGCCGCTGCCGCCGACCGCAGGGCCATGGCGGCGTACTGGGTGTTGGAGAGGTCGGGGTGACTGGTCGGGTAGGCCCACCCCTCGTTGACCTGGGTATCGAGCAGCTCCTCCACCAGCTGCTCCATCCACTCCTCGTCCTGCTTGAGCCCGCGGGTGGCGACCGCGAGCAGAACGCAGGATCGGCTGTAGGTCTTCTTCGGCGGGTGGCGCTCCATGAACGCGAAGCCGCGCTGTATCGCGGGGTGCTCCTGGGAGAGCCCCGACTTCATCAGCGAATACAGAGCGAGGCCGGTCATCCCTGGACCGTAGTTGTCCAGGTTCTGGAGCCACGAGCCGTCCATCGACTGGAGCGCGAGCAGGTTCTCGATGCCAAGGTCGAGGGACTTGCTGATGTCGCTCTGGAGCTTGAGGGGGACCTTCCTCATGCCCGGTGCCGGCCCGTCCTGCCCTTTCTGGGCGAGGGCCGAAGGGGTCATGGCGACGAGAAGGGCGGTGCAGCAGAGGCTGGCCCAAAGCGACCGCCAGCCTCTCATCGATGGACGGGTCATCGGCCGGGCCGACGGTTTGGTGAGGGCGTCGATGGACATGGAGGAGGGAGCAAGGCGCCGCACTCGACCGACCCTACCGGTCTCTGCTGAACTGGCTAGAGGGGACAAGCCCCTGTTTCGCATCATCTCAGTTGGTCTCGAGCAGGCAGACCGCCTGGACGGCGACACCCGCGCCGCCGGCGAGGGCGCCCATCCCCTCCAGGGTCTTGCCCTTCACGTTGACCGCGCCGGCGTCCACTCCACAAAGCTCCGCAATCCGGGCACGCATGGCGGCTCGATGGGGCTTGATCCGCGGGCCCTCGGTGGCGATCACCACGTCGAGGTTCACCAGGGTCCAGCCGGCGGCGTGGACGAGGCGGACGGCCTCGCTGAAGAGCGCCGCGCTGTCCGCGCCCTTCCAGCGCGGGTCGTCGTCGGGGAAGAGCGTGCCGATGTCATCCAGGCCAGCGGCGCCGGTGACGGCGTCGGTGAGCGCGTGGAGGACGGCGTCCCCGTCGGAGTGTCCAGCGGGTCCGGTGGGGTGCGGGAGCGTGATGCCGCCCAGGACGCAGGGGCGTCCCTCCTCGAGTCGGTGGAGATCGAAGCCCAGGCCCACTCGCATGCTCATGACTTGCTCCCTCCGGGACGATCAACGAGCGTGGCCAGCGCAGCCCCCAGCAGCAGGTCGTCCGGCGTCGTCACCTTCAGGTTGTTGCGAGAGCCCTCGACGACCCGCGATGGTCCGTGATAGTGCTCGTGCAGGGCCGCGTCGTCGGTCGTCCGGAAGCCGTCCCGCTCGGCGCGGGCCAGGACGTCGTGGAAGCGCGCGGCGCGCATGCCCTGCGGCGTCTGCGCGGCCCAGTACTGGTCGCGGTCCATGGACTCCTCGGACAGGAAGCCGTTGGGGACGAACTTGAGCGTGTCGCTGACCCGGGTCGCGAGCAGCGCGCTGCCATGCTCGTAAGCGGCTCGCGCGACCGCCTCCACGTGATCAGGCTCGACGAAGCATCGGGCGGCATCATGGACGAGGATCACGTCCACGTCGTCCGACGCGGCTTCGACACCGGCGCGGACCGAGTCCGTTCGCTCCGCGCCGCCCTCGACCAGCGCGCGTATCGCCCCGCGGTGCGCCTCGAGGGCGGACTCCACGGCGCGGCGATCCGCTTCCCGGATCACCACCACCAGCTCGTCCACGGAGGGGGCCGCGAGCAGCGCCGCGGCGGAGCGCGCGAGGATGGTCCGGCCGCCGAGTTCGCGCAGGGCCTTTGAGGTCTCGCCGCCCATGCGTGTGGAGGCGCCGGCGGCGAGGAGGACGGCGGCGGTCCGGAGTGCCGGGCCTTCTTGTGGGTCTCTGAGCTCCATTTGAATTGCCGCGCGGCCCGTGTGCAGGGCTCGTTTCTTGACGCGGCGCCGATAACGTAGGCTCAAGGCGTCACCGCCGCACAGTGACAACGCCCATGTCCACCTCAGAACTTCCCCAGATCCCCGAAGGCCTCGCCTGGCCGGTGATCCTTGGGATCGACCCGGGGACGAGGCTGATGGGCTACGGCGCAATCATCCATCACTCCGACGGCCCGAGGATGCTGGCGGCAGGGGCCATTCGGGGGGGGCCCTCGAAGGACGTCCCCACGCGGCTCGGCGAGATCCGACGGGAGCTGGATGTGCTGTTGAGCCGGCTTCGTCCCAGCGTCGTGGTGGTCGAGCACGCCTTCACCGCGATCAACATGCAGTCGGCGCTGCGCGTCGGCGAGGGTCGTGGGGTGGCGCTCTCCGCCGCGGTGGTCCACGGCGCCGAGGTCGTTCAGTACCAGGCGTCTGAGGCGAAGAAGTCGGTCGTGGGGGACGGCCAGGCCAAGAAGGAGCGCGTGGCGGCGATGGTCGCCGCGGAGCTCGGTCTGGAGGTCGTGCCCGAACCGATCGACGCCACAGACGCTCTGGCCCTGGCGTTGACCTACGTCCACCGGCAGCGGTTCGTGAACCGGCTCGGCTGAGGAAGGATCCCGGCGTCTGCGTGGGGCTGATGCCGAGCTGCGCGCTCTTGCCTTCGCAGGTGGGGCGGGTGGGCCTCGAGCGAGGGGCCCTTCAGGCCCTCCAAGGGATCCACTCGTTGGCGCTGAAGGGGAGCCGCCGGCTCTCCCTGGTCCCAACGCAGGGGCCGCCGGGGCGAATCGCGACAATTCAGCGCGATTTGGGTGCGGAGCGTCGCCCCGCCCGCCGCTGTGACTCACAGGGAGCTCCCTTACCCACCCCGGGGAAGGTGCGCCCCTCAGACCTGTTCACGTGATGTCGTGTCCGGAGGTCGTTCGGGAAACCAGGCCCTCGCAGGGAACAGGAGACGTGGAACGATGAACCGCTGGGATCACGCGCGCCAACTGCTCCGGATCGGCCGCCGCGCCGAGACCGGCGGGGACGTTCCGGAGGAGCCCTTCCGGGCCACGGCGGAGCGCGCGCAGCCAGGACCGCGCTCGGTCCGCTGCCGCTCCATCTGTATCGCGAGCGGCAAGGGGGGGACGGGCAAGTCCTCCATCACCGCAGCCCTCGCTGATCTTCTCCGTCTGCAGGGGAGCGCGCTGCTGCTGGACGCGGACCTTGGTTGCGCGAACGCTCACATTTTTCATGACGTCCGCCCCGAGCACAGCTTCGCGGACGTCGTCGCAGGTGACCGCGGGGTCCATGAGATCGTGACCCCCTGCGCACCGGGCCTTGACCTTCTGCCGGGCGGGTCTGGCGTTGGCCGCCTCGCCGGGCTGCGTGAGTACGAGCTCGAGATGATCGGGCGCGGCCTGGCGCGGATCGAGCCAGACTACGACTTCCTCCTCGTGGACTCCGCGGCAGGCCTCTCTCGTCAGACGGTGGCCTTCGCCGCCGCCTGCGACCGCACCGTCCTCGTCACGACCCCGGACGTCACCGCGATGACGGACGCGTACGCGTTCCTCAAGGTCTTCGTCCGGCAGTGCGCTGCGCTGGGCCAGCGCCGCGAGCTGCCTCTGCTCGTCGTGAATCGGGCCACCTCGGAGAACGAGGCCAAGGAGGTCAGCGGCCGCCTCAGTGAGGTCACGCGCAAGTTCCTCGACCAGCGCCTCGAGGTGCTCGGCTGGATGCCCGAGGATCGAGCTGTCTTCCGGTGCACGCAGCGCCGCCAGTCGGTCGTCTCCGGGGAGCCGGGGTCGAAGATCGCGCGGGCGCTGGAGAGGGTGTCGAGCGACCTGCTGGCTCGACTCCAGGGGTTTGAAGGGCCGGGTGCTGGCGGGCGCCTCGAGGAGATGTCCACCGAGCCCCCTCGGACCCGCCGAGCCTGAGGGCCGGGGGGCCTGGGAGCCTGGGTGCCTGGGTGCCTGGGCGTGAGATCTTCGCGTGCGCCCCGTGACGGGGCAGGCGCTCGTCCGTCCGACCGGGCGTGAAGCACGAGCAACGAGTGGACATGTGCCGGACGCCTGGCCGGCCCCAGGCTCACCAGGCTCACCAGGCCCACAGAGCGCGTCGCGGTACGCGTGGCCTCGCCCTGATCTGGCTGGTCGGTTGGTGGGCAGGGGCCTTGGCGTCGGAGCAGCAAGGCGCGCTGGCGGCCACCCAATGGGCGCTCGCCCTCGGACCGGTGGCGGGGCCATTCCAGACCACGGGGTCCTTGCTGCCCCATCCCAGGTGCCTGCGGGGGGCGGCTGGTGTGGGCCCCAGGCGCTCGGTGGACCTCGCCCGTTACCTGTGGCGCGAGGGTGCGGACGCCGACCTCGAGGCCCTTGCCGGCATCGGACCTCGGACGGCCCGCGCGGCCCGCGAGGTCCTCGCGCGGGAGGCCCCCGCGGCGACGCGCCGATCAAACCCGGGCTCGGCGTCAGGTCCTCGTGGCGTGAGTCCCTCCATCGCGGGGTCTGATGGCTAGACTATTGCCCGCCGCAGCGCTGTCTCGCCTCGGCAGCCCACCTTGCTCGAGACGAAGATGAACCCCGGAGATCTCAACCAGGCGCTCGATGAGGTCCTCTGCAGGGCGCTCTCCGAGGATCTCGGGATCGAGGTCACTGCGGATACGCCGGTGGGGGATCTCGTCCATCAGGATGTGACCACTCGAAACGCCGTTGAGGCGGGGGTCGTTGGCCGCGCAACCCTCTTCGCAAAGGAGGCGGGGGTCTTTGCCGGGGGCGCCATCTTCGAGCGGATCCTCGGGATGCTCGACCCGAGCTCGGCAGTGGACGCCGTCGTGCCTGACGGGCAGATCATCGTCCCCGGAGACGTCGTGCTGCACGCTCGCGGCGAGGCTCGCGCGCTGCTCGTGGCCGAGCGGACGGCCCTGAATCTGGTGCAGCGGATGTCCGGTGTCGCCTCGCGGACCCGGGAAGCGGTCGACCGCATCGAGGGGACGGGGGTCCGTATCCTGGACACGCGCAAGACCGCCCCGGGGCTCCGCTTGCTCGACAAGTACGCCGTGCGGGTTGGGGGCGGGGCCAATCACCGGGTCGGGCTCTACGACGAGGCGATGGTGAAGGAGAACCACATCGACCTCTCGGGCCGGACTGTGGAGGTGCTGCTGGCCGACCTTCGCGCCGACCTCGGTCCGGCCGTGACAATCACCTGCGAGGCTCGCGACCGGGAGGAGGCCGAGGCGGCCGTCCGCGGGGACGCGGACGTGGTCTTGCTCGACAACATGACGCCGGAGCAGATGTCTGCGCTGGTCCCCTCGCTCCGCGAGTTAGCCAGTGACCGTGGCCGCCCTGTGGCCCTGGAGGCGTCGGGCGGGATCACCCTCGAGACGCTCCCTGCGGTGGCGGGCACCGGGGTGGATCGGATCTCCATGGGAGCGCTGACCCACTCGCCGAGGGCGCTCGACCTCTCGCTTCAGCTGAGCTTCGTGGTCCCGCAGGAGGGGCCGAGCTCCGAGGTGCAGTGCGTGCAATCGAGCGAGGGTACGCTCGAGCTGGATCTCCCCGCCACCCACGCCCACGGCCGTATGGCGCGTCGGGTCGCGACCCACTTCGCCGAGGAAAGGGGCCTCGACCGCGGACTGGTCGAGACGTTCCAGTTCGTGGTCGGAGAGCTCGTCGATAACGCGATCGATCACGGGGGCGGAAACGCCGCGCATCACCTCTCGGATCTCGCGAGCAACGTACGGGTGCGGATGGTGGTTCGCCTCGGCTCTGACGCCGGAGACGGCCGCGCCTGGGCGGTGCGGGTGGACGATCAAGGGGGGGGAGATGTGGCCGCCGTTGAGGGGTTCATTCGGCCCGAGAGCGGGTTCCCCGACCTCGAGGACGAGCGCGGGCGCGGGCTCTTTCTGCTGGCAGAGATGGTCGATCATCTCGGGGTGACGACCTCCCCCGACGGGAAGGGGCTCAGCCTCGAAGCGACCATGGATTCGAATGCCTGAGACCGCCCCGTCCTCCGTGGGGGAGCGCTGGCTGCGGGGCGTGGGGCACGCGCTCCTGACCCAGCCCAGGCTGCTCTCCTGGCTCGCCCCGGTCGCCTGGGCGGCCGTCATCTTCAGCATGTCCGCCTCGGAAGGCGTGCTGGAGGACCTCCCGGTGCTGCCCTTGCAGGGCTTCATCTGGAACTTCGCCCACCCGGTCGTCTTCGGCCTCCTCGCGCTGCTGATCGTCCCGATCGCCCCGAGGCGGGTCCAGGGGGGGCGCCGCTGGACGTCGATGGGCGGCATCGGCGCGATCTGGACCGTCGCCCTTGTGACGCTCTACGGGTTCACCGACGAGCTGCACCAGTCCATCGTGCCGGGTCGCGACGCCTCCCTCCTGGACGTGCTCTCAGACGGCGTGGGGGCGACCGCTGTGGTGGTGATCGTGCTCTACTTGGGGCGGAAAGAGCCACAGCCGGGCGGACTGCGCGCTCGCTTCCTGGGGGGCCTGGTCGCATGCGCGGCCGCCGCGGCGCTCGCGACGGCGTGGGACGCGAGCTTCAGCGAAGGGCTCTGGCTGTTCTGAGCCCTCACCCGCAAACCGTGCGCGTAGACTCCCCCGCTGAATCATGAGTGACGAGCAGTACATCAGCCCTCTCGGCGCGCGCTACGCCAGCCGGGAGATGCGCGCCAACTTCTCCGACCGCACCAAGTTCACGACCTGGCGTCGCCTCTGGATCGCCCTCGCGGAGTCAGAACAGGAGCTGGGCCTCGCGATCAGCGACGAGCAGCTGGACGAGTTGCGCGCCCACGCCACGGACCTGGACCTTGAGCTCGCGGCGAAGTACGAGAAGGAGCTCCGCCACGACGTCATGGCTCACGTTCACGCGTGGGGGGACGTCTGCCCGAAGGCGCGGCCGATCATCCATCTCGGCGCCACCTCCTGCTACGTCGGCGACAACACCGACCTGATCATCATGCGCGAGGGGCTCCGTCAGCTCCGCGGCCAGGTGGTCGGCGTTCTGGCCGAGCTCGCGGCGTTCGCTCGCGAGTGGAAGGACCTGCCTACCCTCGGGTTCACGCACTTCCAGCCTGCGCAAGCCACTACCGTCGGCAAGCGTGCCTGCCTCTGGATCCAGGACCTCGTGCACGACCTCGACGATCTTGAGCAGGTCGAGTCCCAGATCCGCTTCCGCGGCGTGAAGGGCACGACGGGCACCCAGGCCAGCTTCCTCGAGCTGTTCGAGGGAGATCACCAGAAGGTCCGCAAGCTCGATGAGCTGGTCACCGCCAAGATGGGCTTCGACCGCACCTTCGGCGTCACCGGGCAGACCTACCCGCGCAAGCTCGACTTCCGCGTGATGCAGGTCCTCTCCTCGATCTCGCAGTCGGCTCACAAGTTCGCTACCGACCTCCGCCTGCTGGCGAACAAGCGGGAGTTGGAGGAGCCCTTTGGCAGCAAGCAGATCGGTTCGTCCGCGATGCCGTGGAAGCGCAACCCCATGCGCTCCGAGCGCATCTGCGCGCTCTCGCGCTTTGTCATCGAGCTGTTGGGCAACGCCGCGCACACCGCGGCGAACCAGTGGCTCGAGCGCACCCTGGACGACTCGGCGAATCGCCGACTCTCCATCGCCGAGGGCTTCCTCGCCACGGACGCCGTGCTCAGCCTCTACTGCGACGTCGCGGGTGGACTCCTGGTGCACCCCCCGATCGTCGCGCGTCACCTCGACGCCGAGCTCCCCTTCCTCGCCTCCGAGGCGGTGCTGATGGAGGCGGTCAAGGCCGGCGGCGACCGCCAAGACCTCCACGAGCGGATCCGGGTCCACAGCCACGCCGCGGCTGGAGAGCTCAAGGCGGGTCGGGAGCCGGACCTGCGCGAGCGCCTTGCGGGTGACCCGGCCTTTGAGGCCGTGGCCGGCATCCTTGACGACCTCCTGGACGGCCGCCGGTACGTCGGGAGGGCCCCGGAGCAGGTCGAGGAGTTCCTCGAGGCCGAGGTGGACCCGGTCCTGAGCAAGTACGCGGACATCGCCCGTCGAGAGGCCGATATCCGGGTCTGATCCCGGTCTGGCCCTCCAAGGGCCTCTGGTGGGGGGGGGCTCGGCCATTTGTCACAGGCTGCGGTGGAGTCTGCTGCCACGGATTGACACACGCCCGGTCCGCTTGCAACCTCGCCGCGACGCGACCTGCGGAGTTGAGCCGACACGGCTCCCTCCAGCCGGATAGCGTTCCCCGCGGCGTCCCCACGAGCCCCCCCCCAATCCCCGAACCGAACGTGACCAAGCCCGGCATCCCCAACGACCTCGTCCTCTCGACGTCGTGCTACGGCCCGCGGCTCCGTTCCATCGAGGACCAGGCGTTCTCGGCGGTCGCGATGGGCTTCCGGAAGATCGAACTCGGCCTCTCGGCCACGCCGCCGGAGCTGCGCGGCTGGGCAGACGCTCGCCGGGAGACGGGCATCGAGATGTCGTGTTTGGTCGTCGGGTCCCTCAAGCCGAAGACCCCGTCCATGACGGGGAGCATGCTCGGGAGCCTCGACGCGGACCAGCGCGAGATGGCGCTCAACAGCTCGCGCCGTCACGTCCAGCTCGCCCAGAGCCTGGGCGCGCCGGTCGTCATCCTCCGTGGCTGCGCCGTTGAGGATGCGAAGCTGGAGCGAGAGGCGGCGAAGCTCATCGATGAGCACTCCACCACCCACGTGGACGACCTCGACGTCGTCAAGGAGCGCACGCGGGACTTTGTCCACCGTCTCCAGGCGAGGTCGCAGCGCCAGGTCGAGCACTTCTGCCGCTCCGTCCACACCCTCCGCGCCGAATTCCCGGAGACCTTCTTCGCCATAGCGCCCGGCAACGATCTGGACGACCTCTTCGGCTTCGAGGCGGTGCAGTGGATCCTCGATGATCTCGCGGCGCACAAGGTCGGGTACTGGCACGACACGGCGCGGATCCACCGCCGGGGCAAGCTCGGGATTCCGGATCAGGGCGCGTGGCTGCAGGCCTTCTCCGGCCGCGCCCTCGGCGTACACCTCCGGGACGCCACCGACTCGGACTTTGGGCTCCCGCCGAGCCTGGGCGAGGTCGACTTCAAGCTCGTCAGCGAGTACCTGCCCAAGGACTGCGCCCGGGTCGTCGATGTCGACCCGACCCACGGACGGCCTGAGGTCCTGGCATCGGTGCAGTTCCTCCTGGGGCTGGGCTTCTAGGGCTCCGCTGCTTGGCCTCTGGCGCAGGCCATCTGGGGCGACTCGTCTCGCAACGGGCTGGATTCAGGCGCGTGTCAGAAGTCCCTTAGCACATGGTGTTTAGGTGCCGGTGGGGGAGCAGTTCTCGTAGAGGGTCATGGCCTCGTCCCCCCCATAGGCTCGATAATGCTCCGTCGTGCGTCGTGTTCCTTGGCGCGCACCTCTGTCATGACCGAACTTTCCAATGGCCCCACGACGGCTCCGGCCGAACGCACGGTGGACTCGCCGAGTCAATCCGTTGAAGGAGCCGCTCCTCGCTTCGGAGGGGCCACGCCCGTGGAGCACCTCCGCAGCGTCCTGACCGCGTGCTGTGAGTCCAGCGCTCCCGACGTCCGCGGTCGCTTTCTGATCCTCACGCACATGGGGCCCGACCCCGACGCGCTGGGCGCCTGCGAAGGGCTCCGGCTGCTTCTGGAGAAGGGCTTCGGGCACGACTGCGTGGTCGCCACCCATGGCAAGGTGCACCGAGCGGAGAATGTGGCGCTGCTCGAGACCCTGGAGTTGGACCTGGCGGACTACGAGACCACGAACGTGAGCGGATTCTGCGGCGTGCTCCTCGTCGACACTCAGCCGGCGTTCAGGCACACGGTCGTCCCCGCCGCGCCCGCCGTCGTGGCGGTCTTCGACCACCACCGCTCGCCGCAGTCCCAGGAGGACTCGGCGGAGATCCCCCACGAGGACGTTCGAATCGACCTCGGCGCGACGTCGTCGATCCTGTTCGAGTACCTGCGTGACGCGGGCGTCGAGCTCGATGAGCGCACCGCGTCTGCCCTGTTCTGCGGCATCCGGTATGACACCGCAGACCTGTCGAGGAACGCCTCTTCGCTCGATGAGGAGGCGTACATCGAGACCTTCAAGCTGGGGGACCGTCCCAGGATCGCGGCGATCGATAATCCGCCTCTGTCCCGCAGCTACTACCGCCACGTGGCCCAGGCCCTGACCACGGCCCGTCAGCATGGCCCGCTGATCATCGCGCTCCTCGGGCGTGTCCAGAACCCGGAGCACGTGGCCGAGATGGCCGACTTCTTCCTCCGGATGAAGGGCTGCTCCTGGGTCGTTGCAGGGGGGGCGTTCGAGGAGTCGTACGTGCTGTCGCTGCGCACCGACTACTCCTTCGGCAAGGCGTACCCCCTCATCGAGCGTGTGCTCGGCGACGAGGGGTCCTTTGGCGGGCACGGCCACATCGCCGGCGGGCGGATCCCCATGGAGGACCTCGGCCAGAGCGCCATCGGGAGCATCGAGCGCCGGCTGCTGAAGAGCGCGCTGGCGGTCATCGCGGCGTCGAGCGAAGAGGGAGCTGAGGCTCCCGACGGTCGCCGTTTGGACGAATAGCGTTCGCCGGGGGCATGAATAGCTGTCGCCGCCCCCCGTCGGATAGGCTCTGCCCATGAGCAGAGCAGACGCAGCGTCCCTCCCCGAGGTGCTCCTCGTGGGCGGTGTGGACTCTTCCGGCGGTGCCGGCCTCGACGCAGACCGTGACGCGGCCCTCGCGTTCGAGTGCGCCTCGCACGAGGTCGCCAGCGCCATGACCGACCAGGACCTCTTCGAGGTCCATCGGGTCGAGGAGCGGATGATGTGGGCCCCCGAGGCGGAGGCTCACCTCGACGGTGGCGAGCTCGCGGTCATGAAGTTCGGGCTTCTGCCGGGGATCGCCTCGATCGTGGAAGCCGCGCGGCTCATCGCCCGGGGCCGCCACGGGGCCCGTCGGATCCCGGCGGTGGTGGACCCGGTGATCAAGGCGTCGAGCGGATACCGGTTCTGGTCGGACCGGGAGCTCGTCCAGGCGCGGGACAGCCTCCTGGTCTCGGGCCCTATCCTGACCCCCAATCTCGACGAACTCGCGGAGCTCACCTGGTCGGACCGGGCTGAGATGGACCGATCCCCCGAGGCCCGGGTTCAGGCTGCTGATCGGCTCCTCCGAGCGGGCGTCAGCGGGGTCGTGGCGACCGGTGGGCACGGGGCGGACGGAGAGATCGTGCGCGATCTCGTCCTGGAACCAGGGGCGGAACCGATCTGGGTCGAGCGCCCCCGGGTTCCCGGAGAGGGAATTCGTGGCTCGGGATGCCGGTTCGCAGCAGCCCTGGCGTGTGGTCTGGCCCGCGGTGCACCCCTCGCCGAGGCCGCTCGCGGCGCAGGGGACTTCGTCTCCGGCCGGATTCAGCAGTCGAACTCCTAGGGGTTGTGCAGGTTCTCTGAGGTCGGGGTTGCCTCTCCCGGCTGGGGCGCTATCCTTCCCCGCGATGCGGCTGTAGCTCAGTGGTAGAGCGCAACCTTGCCAAGGTTGATGTCGTGAGTTCGAATCTCATCAGCCGCTCCATCGTCCAACAGAACGCCGCTCCGACTCAGGTCGGGGCGGCGTTTTGCTTTGCCCCCAGCTTGGTGGGGTCCCTCGCTGGCGGACCCCTCGCTGGCGGGCGCGGAGGCTTGCCTGACGGTGGACCCGGTCGGGGACCCGGTCGGGGACCCGGTCGGGGGACCCGAATGGGGCTCCAACCGGGGACTCAGCCGACGTGGATCGTGCCGCGTAGGTAGATTCTGGCGCCGCCGGCCATGCGGACTCGCTCGCCCTCGAGCTCGCAATGGAGCAGGCCGCCGCGGGCTGAGACCTGTCGGGCCGTGAGCCTGTGCTTGCCCAGCTGCGCGGCCCAGTAGGGGACGAGCTGGCAATGGGCAGAGCCGGTGACCGGGTCCTCCGGCACGCCGAGGGTCGGGGCGAAGAAGCGGCTGACGAAGTCCACCCCGGCTGAGGGGCTCGCGGCGGTGGCGATGATCGGGATCTCTGCCCGTCGGAGGTGGTCCTCGCGGGGGTCGAGGGCGCGTACAGCCTCCTCGGAGGGGAGGATCGCGAGGGCGTAGCGGTGGAGGAAGACCGCCTCCACGGGAGCGTCGAGGGCGCGCTCGATGGCGTCAAGTTGGTCGCGGCCAGGGGCGCGGGTCGGGACCGCCGCGGGTAGGTCGATCTCCACCTGGTCACCGGGCCCGAGCGACGCGGTCAGGGGCCCGCTGCGGGTGGAGAAGTGCACGCGAGCGGCTCCTTCGAGGGCCCCGAGGTCACGGAGCGCGGCGGCTGCGGCCAGGGTGGCATGGCCGCAGAGATCCACCTCGGTCGTCGGGGTGAACCACCGCAGCGCGAACGTCGGTGCGTCGCCCTCCGCGTTGGGAATAGGCGCCGTGAAGGCGGTCTCGGAGAGGTTGTTCTCCTCGGCGATCTGCTGCATCAGCCCGTCGTGGATGGGCTGCTCGAGGGGCACGACGGCCGCCGGATTACCGGTGAAGGGACCTTCCTCGAAGGCGTCGACCTGGAACAAGGGGAGCTGCATGGGCTGGGTGGATCGGGGCGATCAGGACGTCGTCTCTCGAATGAGGAGGCCCAGCCCGCCGACCACGCGCGCCTCCGAGCCGGGGGGGAGGACCGTGGTCCCCGAGTACTCCTCGATGATCGCTGGCCCCTTCACCCGGGCGCCCTCCAGGAGCGCGGCGCGTTCGTGGACGTCGACGATCACGTGCTCCCCGCCAAAGACCACGGACCGTCGCTCAGTGGGGGTCGGGTCCGGGCCCGAGGAGGCGCTGGCTGCGGGGCGGGCTCCGCGCTCGAGCGCCTCCGTGGCCCGCAGGCGGACGTGGACGAGCTGCACCTCGTGCTCCTCGAGGGTCCACCCAAAGCGATCCTGGTGAGCGCGATGAAAGGCGCCCTCTGGGTCCTCGCAGTCAGGGATCGAGAGCTCGTAGGACTGGCCCCGGTAGCGGACGGAGAGGCTGGCCTCGTGGCGGAGGGGGGCCTCGAGGAGGTCGCCCTCGGCGAGGGCTTCTTGGGCCTGCTTCAGCAGGTCCTCGATCAGCGCGCCGCGCTCCTCACGAGACACTTCGCGGAGTGGGCGGAGGACCGAGGCGGAGCGGTCGACGGACCGCTCCGCCTCGGTCATCCCGTGGGCGGAGAGGACGCCGGGGGACGCGGGGATGAGGGCCGACGGCATGCCGAGGCCGCGAGCAAGGTCTGCAGCGGCCAGCCCGCCTCCACCCCCGAAGGCGACCAGGGGAGTCGAGCGGGGGTCCCGACCGCGCTGCATGGTCATCACGCCGAGGGCGCGGCGCATGGAGGCGTTGGCCGCGTCGATGACGGCCTCGGCGGCCTGGACTCGATTCACCCCGAGGGCGGCGCCGAGGCGGTCGTAGGCGGCCATGGCCGCGTCGACGTCGAGCTCGAGGGACCCTCCGAGGAAACCACCCTCCGCGGTCCTGGGGGCGATCCGGCCGAGGACCACCTGGGCGTCGGTGACCGTGGGCTGGGTCCCGCCCCGACCAAAAGCGACCGGCCCGGGGTCGGCGCCCGCGCTCTCGGGGCCGACGCGCAGGACCCCCCCCGCGTCCACTCGGGCGATGCTCCCGCCGCCGCAGCCGACCGTGTGCATGTCCAGGGTCGGGACCGCGATCGAGTGCCCGGCGACTCGCACCTCCTCGGCCAAGCCAGACAGCTCGGCGCCGGGGGAGTGGAAGGCGACGTCCGTGCTGGTGCCGCCCATGTCCAGGGTGGCGATGGCTTCGAGTCCGGCGGCTGCGGCGGCGCGGGCCGCGCCGACCACTCCTCCAGCGGGCCCCGAGAGAAGGACCCTCACGGGCTCGCGCGCCGCGCGGGAGGCGGAGAGACCTCCACCCGAACTCTGAAGCACCTCAAGCCGCGCCTCAGGGAGTGCCCCGTCGAGCCGCTCCAGGTAGGAGCGCACCACCGGGATCAGCGCGGCGTTGCAGACAGCCGTCGAGAAGCGCTCCGCCTCGCGATACTCCGAGATGAGCCCTGCAGAGGTGGTGCACTCGAGTCCCCGCTCCCTCAGGGCGCGGGCCACGCGCTCTTCGGGTCCAGGGTCCGCGTAGCTGTGTAGCAGGCAGACGGCCACGCTCTTCACCCCCGACGCCACCACGCGGTCGCAGAGGTCGGCGAGCTCCTGCTCGGTGGGGCAGACGGCCTGCTCGACCGTTCCCCCGGGCCCTGGAGAGGGCCAGCTCCGCTGCCGGAGCCCGAACCGTCGCTCTCGCGGGATCAGCGCGGCCGGGCGCTGGGGCTCCATGGCGTAGAGGTCGGGCCGCGCCTGGCGGTCGATCTCCACGAGGTCCTCGAAGCCCTCGTTGGTGACGAGGGCGGCGTCTCCGGTCCGGCCGGTCAGGAGCGCGTTGAGGGCCACGGTGGTGCCGTGGACGACCGTCGCCCCCCGGGCGTCCGGGACGCCAAGCTGCCGCAGGCCCTCCAGGAGTGCCTGGCCGGGGTCACCGGGGGTGGAGGCGACCTTGGCAATACGGACGGGCTCCCCAGGCACCGCCAGGACCAGATCCGTGAAGGTCCCGCCGGTATCGACGCCCACGCGGGTCCCCGCAGGCAGGGGGCAGGGTGCGTGGTCAGAGGGGGGCGCGGCCATGAGATACGAGTGTACGCGCGGATAGGAGCGGGAATAACATGGTCGCCCCGCGTTCCCCGCTTCCGACTCCTTCCATGCTCTCGCCTGTCCTCGCCATTCTCGCGTCCTACCTGCTGGGATCTGTCCCCTTCGGCCTCGTCATGGCGCGGGTGATCAAGGGCGTGGACCTGCGGGAGGTCGGCAGCGGCAACATCGGGGCGACGAACGCGATGCGCGTCCTCGGCAAGCCCCTCGGGCTCGTGGCCTTCCTGCTGGACTTCGGCAAGGGCCTCGTCCCGACGCTGCTCTTCGCGCCGCACGCCGCCGTCCTCAACGAGACGGCGCCGTCGCTCGCCGCTGCCCTGTGCGGCACCGCGGCCGTGGTCGGCCACTGCTTCCCGCTCTACCTCCGCTTCAAGGGCGGCAAGGGCGTCGCCACCGGCTGCGGCGCGATCGTTGGAGTGGACCCGTTGATCTTTGTGCTGTCAGGTCTCGTATGGGTCGCCTGCCTCGTCACGACCCGCTACGTGGGGCTCGCGTCCATCGCCATGGGGCTCGCCTTCCCGGTGGTCGCGGCAATCCGCCTCGAGGACGCAGGCGCCTTTGTCTTCGCCTGCGGGCTGCTCTCCCTGCTCGTCGTCGTTCGGCATCGCTCGAACATCACGCGGATGCTCGCCGGAACGGAACCGCGCATGGGGCAGAAGGGGAACGCCCCCCCTGCCCCTGAGAAGGACTCGAAACCATGACTGAACCGACCGCCGACACCGTGAACAAGGCCCTCGTCATCGGCGACGGCTCCTGGGGGACCACCCTCGCGCTGCGCCTCGCGAAGAACGGGATCGACACCGTCCTCTGGAGCGCCTTCCCCGAGCAGGCTGCGGCGATGACCGCGGCGGGCGCCAACGAGGCGTACCTGCCCGGGGTCCCCTTTCCCTCCAACCTCGTCGCCAGCGCCGACCCGTTCAGCGCCGCGGAGGGTGCCGACCTCGTCGTGTCGGTGGTGCCCACCCAGTTTGTCGGTCAGGTGGCGCTCAGGTTCGAGGACGCTCTGCCGGGGGGGATCCCCCTCGTGACGGCCTCCAAGGGGCTCGAGATCGAGACCTTCCGAACCCCGAGCCAGATCCTCCGCCGCATCCTTGGGGAGCGCCCTGTCTGCGTCCTCACGGGCCCGAGTCACGCGGAGGAGGTGGCTCACGACCTGCCCGCCTCGGTCGTCGCCGGGTGCGAGGACCGGGACTTCGCGCTTCGGGTTCAGGAGGCATTCAACAGCAGCTCCTTCCGGGTCTACACGACGCCCGATGGCTACGGGGCCGAGCTCGCTGGCGCGCTGAAGAACGTGATCGCGATCGCGGCTGGCATCTGTGATGGGCTGCAGCTCGGCGACAACGCCAAGAGCGCGCTGCTGACGCGCGGGATCGTGGAGATGGCCCGCTTCGGCAAGGCGCGCGGCGCAGACGTCCGCACCTTCTTCGGGCTGGCGGGCTTTGGGGACCTCGTGACCACGTGCACGTCCAAGCACTCGCGGAACCGGTCGGTCGGCGAGGCCGTCGGGAGCGGTAAGAGCCTCGAGCAGGTGCTCGGGGAGATGAATATGGTGGCCGAGGGGGTCTGGACCACCAAGGCGCTGTTCGGCCCCGAGGCCAACGAGGACGACGTCTCCATGCCGATCGCCGAGCAGGTGCACGCGGTGCTCTTTGAGTCCAAGGATCCCCGCGAGGCGGTCCTCGACCTCATGAGCCGGGAGCCGACGGACGAGATGGCGGGCCTCTTCGAGGGGATTGGTCGAGGCTGATGGGGCCGGTCGCAGGCTTCTTGACCGCGCTGCTCGTCACCGTCGCCTTCCTCGCGGGGGCTGCGGTGACCGGCCGTATGAGGCGCATCCGGGCGCACGTCGCCATGGTGCTCGGGTCCGTCGTATCCCTCGGCGTCGCGATCTACTTTGCGCTCAGCGTGGGGGAGATCTACGACCTTGAGGCGGCGGGTCGGATCACTCCGATCCACCTCGGGTTGGCGCGGCTCACCACGGCGGCCTATCTCTGGCCGCTGATCACGGGTCCCCTGGCAGCCCGGGGCAAGGTCTCCCGGAAGGCTCACCACGTGGGGGCCTACGTCGCGCTCGGACTGACGGTCGCCGCGACGGTGACCGGGGTCATGATGCTGATGGGCGCCGAGCCCCTCCATCCTGTCTGACTCCGCCTGGACCGTCGGGCCCTGGGTTCGAGGCTCAGGCCTCGCGGATCTCCGGGCTCCAGATCCCGACCCACGGGGTTCCAGAAGCCAAGAGCCCGAGTGTGGGGCACGGCCCGTTCGTGGCGCGGGTCGCTGCCTCCCCTGATGGTTCAGCCTGTTGGGGCAGCCCGCTAGCTCACACGTCTTGCTCAGCGCTCAGCGGAGGAGCGCGGCGCGGATGTCGTCGTCAAAGAGTGCCGGCAGGGCCAGCAGGGAGGCATTCGCGAACAGGGCCACCAGGGTCATCAGGACCCAGGGCTTGCGGGCGCGGATGGTCGTCAGCGCGAGGAACGTTCCGATGGCCGCCGGGACTCCGGAGACCAGGTAGACGGCGCCGGCTGGGGCAGCGAGGCCCCACTTGGCCGCGGCGAGGGAGCACCAGACCACGCCCCAGCCGACGGTGGCGAGGGTCATGGACCGCATCCAGCTTCGGTGTCGGAAGCGGACCCGGTTGTTGGGGACCGCCTGGGAGCGCATGGTGCGGGGCATGGGACGGTTGTAGCCCAAAGGGAGAGTTTGGTGCCCCCGGAAGGCGTCTTCCGGTCCATTCGGTCGGGCAACCCACTTCCCTGGATTGACGCGCACCCCCTCCGGCCCTAACCTTCTGCCCCCAACAGGTCGGGCCGTGGCGCAGTTTGGTAGCGCGCTGCAATGGGGTTGCAGAGGTCGGAGGTTCGAATCCTCTCGGCCCGACCATCTCTCCGCTCAGCGGGAGCTGTTGGAAGGACCCTGGTGGGGCCGGGGTCGAGCCGCTGACCTGCGCCGCCCGGCGCGGGTCCAGGAGCGCTCAGAGGGGGGCGCCATCTCAAGGTGGACGCCCTCGATGGCCCCCGGCCCGCAGGGTCGATGTGCGGGGGCAAGCCCCCTTAGGGGAGCCCCCCCCGGCCCCTGGACTTGGCTTGGGCGTGTCTCGGGGGCAGCCGTGTCTCCTGGGCTGCCGTGTCTTCGCGGCTGCCGTGTCTTAGCGGCGGCAGTGTCCCCGCGGCGGCAGTGTCCCCGCGGCGGCAGTGTC
>Ga0102815_10000416_pt1 | contig 29249 bp, 25 predicted proteins | sample ColrivemetaGS759_FD_79113 | JGI IMG/M metagenome (GOLD analysis project Ga0102815, IMG submission 79113) | Estuarine microbial communities from the Columbia River estuary - Ebb tide ETM metaG S.759 | ecosystem: Environmental > Aquatic > Marine > Intertidal zone > Estuary | place: USA: Columbia... | reverse complement strand
TTATGTATAAAGCCCAATGGATAGAGAATAGTTATGATCATCCATGGATCGCTGCATTTTATATTGCTTTTTTAATTGCAATGATCCTGCTGGGCAATATAGGCTATGTTCTGGGACACTATCTATATCTCAAAAGCAAAGACATTTATGTTATGATAGGCTTGGTTTTAAGTCTAATATTAACGTTTTTACCTTTTTTGCTCAATTGGGGCATCTGGAGTCGGATAGGAACCTGGGAACAGGTCACTCAGGGAGAAGGATATGCTTTTTCTTCCTACCCATTTTTTCAAGGCTGGCTATTTATCATGAGTTATATGATGATCATGGGAATAGGATTTGGTCTGCTGTTTATAAGACTAAGTAAAAACCTGGCTCAAAAACTTTAACCTATGCAAATAGATTTTCATCATGGTGTCATTTACCTGCTTTCCCGGATTGCAGGTTTCAATGCCGAACAATCCTCAAAAATTGCTTATGCTTCGCAATATGTTGATGATGCCACTAATTCAGGGATCATCAAATTTAATAATGGGGCCAGGTATTCCAGAATCAGTTCAGCCCATAAAGTGTTTGATTTACGCAATTTCAATTCACTATTCAATTTACAGGTCTGGACACCTTTTCATTTTTTGCCTGGTAACGGAGGCCTTAAAGCCGGTGAAAATCCGGATGGGAAATTTATAAATAAACTGGTATGTACCCCCGACAGTTATCCGGCCAAAGATATGGTCGAATTATGTCTGAATGATGCAGATAAACCTTATGCATTGCACAGACTTGGAATCACCCTGCATGTGCTTGCTGACACCTTTTCTCATAAGGGTTTTGCCGGAGTTAGTCACCGGATAAATGATGTGGAAGAACTGAATAGTGAATTGTTTTCATTCAGGAAAAATAAATTCAAAAATACCCTGGAACGAATTACAAGTGTCTTTGTAGATAATCTGATGCCTTTGGGTCATGGTGCTGCACTCAAATATCCTGAATATCCTTTTCAAAAGTGGGATTATATAAATGGCCTGGGACAAAAAGTGGTTCGTGATAATCCAGCTATTTACATGGAAGCTTCTAAAGTACTTTATAGAACTATTGCAAGATTTAATGCAAGGATCCTTGGTAGATCAGTACAGGAAAAATTACCTGAAAAAGACCTTAAACTTATCGAAAAGAATATTAATGGATTCAGAGATGAAGATGTAGAATTGAGGTATGAGTGTTGGAAAAAATCAATTATGGAAGATGACTTCTCATTCGAAAAAGAAGAGAATGAACAGATAGAATATATAGCTAAAGGGGTCGGATCCTGGAAGCACAAAGCCCTTAATACAGAAAAAGAAAAAGATAATGAATCTGATTTTTTTGAATATAAACCCGATTTTTTAACGAGTAACTGGAAGTGTTTTCATGTTGCTATTCAAAAACACAGGTTAGAGATATTGCATGATATATTGCCCAAATATGGAATTTGCGGCGCTTGATCATTTATTAATAGCAGAATCATGGTCACACTTAAAGACATTAGTTTAAAAAACTATAGCCTGGATAATCTCAAGTTGATATCCAGACTCAGGGAAAAGCATTTTAATACACAAACTGAAGTTTGTGTTGAAAGGGCATTGCTTATGACCCGTTATCTCGTTCAACAAAATGGATCGGGGGATAATGGGAAGTTAAACAGAGCAAAATCCATTCATCATTATCTGGCCAACAGGAAAGTATTTTTTCCTGATGATAATCTGTTGGGCGGAACAACGAGTTCCAGGGCGATTGGTGCTCCCCTATATCCGGAATTTATGGGTTTATCTATCTGGCCCGAATTAGATACGATCAGCACCCGAAAAAAGAACCCCCAATTGCTCTCCAGCGAAGATGCAGAACATTGCAATCTTGAAATATTTCCATACTGGATGGACAGAACAGTACTTGAAATAAGCAGAAAGAAATATAATAATCCCCAATCGCTTCAATTACTTGAAAAGATAGTGTATTACATCAGTGGGAAGGCAGGTTGTATCTCTCATTGTGTTCCTGATTATAGTAGAATTTTACATGAAGGAGCTGAAGCTATTATTGCTGAAGCTAGAGAGAAAGAATTACTATTAAAAGCTAATTCCAATGGTTCGCTGGAAAAGATCCATTTTTACAGATCAGTTCAGATTGCCCTGAAGGGATTGGTCGCTTATGCAAAAAACCTTTCAGTTGGGGCCCAAAAGCTTGCCGAAGTTGAAAAAAATCCATTCAGGAAGAAAAACCTGCAGGCTATTTCAAAGGTATGTGCCCAAGTTCCGGCAAAACCAGCCAGAAATTTCAGGGAAGCAACGAATTCGCTTTGGTTGGTTCAGGTTGGATTACATGCTGAGAATATCAATATGGCTTTGAGCCCAGGAAGAATTGATCAGGTATTATATCCATTTTATAAAAAAGACAGACAAAATGGTTCGGTCAGTGTGGAAGAGGCCCTGAATATTTGCTGCTGTTTATGGTTGAAAATAGCAGACAATACCAACCTTGTCCCGGAAGCAGCTGAAAAATTATGGGGGGGAGCCGGGTCCACCCCGGCAGTTACGCTTGGTGGTGTAGATAAGGATGGTGAAGATGCTGTAAATGACCTGACTTTCATTTTTCTAAAGGTAACAGAATTGATGAAACTCAGGGACCCAAGTGTTAATGCCCGATACCATTATCTTGTAAACAGTAAAGCATACAGACAAAGGGTTGTTGAAGTGATTATAAATACAAAGGCTATCCCCGCCATTCACAATGATGTTACGGATATTGCTACCCTGGAAAATCAGGGTTTAACTGCAGAACATGCCAGAGATTATGCCATCGTAGGATGTGTAGAACTGGCTAGTTCCGGCAGGGATTATGTTGCTTCCGGATCCATTATGTTCAATTTATATTCAGTGCTTGAACTCAGTTTGTTCAATGGTCGCAAATTTACTATGAACAATGAACAAGTGGGACCTGAAACAGGAGAAGTGGATGAATTCAGGACTTATGATGAATTTTATGAGGCATTCAGGATCCAGTTGGAATGGATGCTAGCTCAGGCTATAGATCTGAATGAAAAATTTGGAAAGGTGCATCAGGAAATTATTACAACACCCATGTTGTCTTCCTGTTTTACCGGTCCTATGGATTCGGGCAAAGATCTCATTGAAGGCGGAGCACTTTATAATTCCTCGGGCGCCAGTTTTCTGGCTTTTCCGGACCTGTGTGATTCTTTAAATGCGATAGAACAGGTTGTTTTTATTGAAAAAAAATATACGCTGAAAGAACTTGTTCTGGCATTGGCTGATAATTATAATGGAGCGGAATCACTGAGGCTCCTGTTAAAAAACAAAACCATAAAATTCGGGACTGAAAAGGCTTTAGCGATCCGTAATTCACGACGGGTAGTTAATGACATTTACAGCATTTTACAGGCACATACAAATTATAGGGGAGGTAGCTACAGGCCTGCTTTCTGGACCATGACTACGCACGCAGGACAGGGGAAATTAGCCGGAGCAATGCCAAATGGGAGAAGAGCGAAAGAAGTCTTTTCAAGTGGAATAACACCGGGGTCCCAGGCAGCACCAGATCTGACAGAAGCCTTTAATGCTGTTGCTGCATTGGATCATAAAAAGATTCCAGGCGGATGGGCACTGAATATGAAATATACACCTGTTTTGTTGAATGACCAGCGGGAGGATTTCCAGCTGAAATTCGGAGACCTGACTGAGGGCTTTTTCAGGAATGGCGGTATGCAGGTTCAGTTCAATGTACAGGATTATAAAACCCTTATAGATGCGAAAGAAAACCCGGAAAAATATCCGGAAATGATCGTCAGAGTATCTGGTTATTCTGCTTATTATAAGGACCTGAGTGATGCTATGAAAGATGAATTGATCATGCGAACTGAATATAATTTAATGGGGGGTAGATCTGTGCCTTTACCCGATTCATACAGACCATCTGAATCTATCTAATAAATAAATGCATATGAATAAAATTAGCTGGTTATTTGACCGATTTCGATTTTCCGGATCAAAAAAAGATTTTATAAAATGCCTGGAAGAAGAATCTCTGGATTTCTTTCTGGAAAATATACTTAGGCTCATGGACCTGTATCTCTCCGTCAATAGAAAATTCAGGCTAAATATTAAAGATTTTAATGCCAGGTATGCCTTTAAAAGTCTGGATGGGAAGATTGATGCTTCTGTGATTTTTAAAGATTCAAAAATGGAAGTCAGAGATTATGTTATTAAAGATACAGATGTAACCGTTATGTTCCGAGATGGGAAGGCGCTGAAGAATTTCCTTTTTTCAGATTCACCGGATATAATAGCTTCCATTTTGAAAAGCGAGATAAGTTATACGGGCAATTTGAATTACCTAGCAAAATTTGCCTATATGGCCAATCATCTCAAATATAAATTTACCGGCTAAAATGGAAAAACCCCTGGTATTTGATATTGCAAGATGTTCATTTGTGGATGGACCGGGAATCAGAACTACAGTATTTCTGAAAGCTTGTCCACTTCATTGTGAATGGTGCCACAACCCGGAATCTATTTCCCCTTTTAGTCAATTGATCCGGCAGACAGCTGATTGTAGATTTTGTATGGAATGCAGGGATGTATGCGCAGAAAAAGCAATTTCATTCGATGGAACTTTCTATTTTTCACAGCAGCAATGCAATTTTTGTGGAAAATGTGAATCTGTATGCAGGTCAGATCTGATCCGGATTATTGGTAAATATTTAGAACCGGATTTACTTGCAGCTATTTTATGCCGGGATAAGGTCTACTATGACAGTTCAGGAGGAGGTGTAACATTTTCAGGTGGAGAGCCCCTGATTCATATAGATTATTTGTCTGAGGTTTGTAGCATTTTAAAAAAGCAGAAGATCCATATAGCTGTTCAAACAGCAGGTCATTTCAATTTTGAAGCATTTGAGAAAAAGCTCGGTTCCTTTGTGGATCTGATCTATTTTGATCTAAAGATCATGGACCCGGAGCTTCATATGAAATACACCAGGAGAAACAATAAACTAATTCTTAAAAATCTGGTAAAAATCACGGAATCTACCCAATGGAAAGTCATAGTGCGCACTCCGCTGATTCCGGGTAAGACGGATAGTGATCAAAACCTTAAAGCTATCAGGGATTTTATAGATCAACTTAATATCGATGGCTATGAGACACTTGAAAATAATCCATTTTACAAATCAGAAACTAATATTTATACACCCAATTTAATTTAATAAGGTAAAATCTAATTAAAATATTTCCTCCAAATAATTGCAATATTTTAATTCCTTCTTAAGAAAATTTAATAATATTTATTAAAATTCACATTGATGTTACGTACCATTCTATTGCTCATTTTCACCCTGATCATTGTCCCAATGCTGGCTTTTCAATTTGATGACCCCTTGAATCCTGATCAAAGTTCCATTTTGTTATTGCTGATTAAGATCTATCTGTTCATGGCAATTTTGACCTTTGGAATAAGCACATTGACTAAAAATTACAGTCAGGTGGACAAATTATGGTCTGTTATTCCAATCATTTATGCCGGGATCGTTTGCTGGTTTTCAGATTTTGAACCCAGAGTGCTACTGATGTTTGCGTTGGTTACGGTCTGGGCCTTGCGCCTGTCCTATAATTTCATGAGAAGAGGTGGGTACAGTTGGAAATTCTGGACCGGAGAAGAGGATTACAGATGGGAAGTTTTACGTGCCAAACCCGAATTCAGTAAGCCCATTAGCTGGATACTTTTTAATTTGTTTTTTATCTCCCTGTATCAAATGGGTTTGATCCTGTTATTCACCCTGCCTATTCTTAAATCCATGGGGGGTGCTCCATTAAATTTTTGGGATCTGATCATTTCTGCATTGTTTTTAGGCTTTGTAGCCATGGAAACCGTCGCTGACCAGCAACAATGGAAATATCAGAATGAGAAACACCGTAGAATTAATAGTAAGGAAGACCTTGTTGAAAAATATGGAAAGGGTTTTACCCATACCGGACTATGGAAATGGTTCAGGCATCCCAATTATGCTGCGGAACAGGCTATCTGGATCGTATTTTATTTGTTCACAATCGTAGCAACAGGTCACTGGATCAATTGGGCCATTGTTGGTTGTTTATTATTATTGGTTCTGTTTAAAGGCAGTTCTGACTTCAGTGAAGAAATTTCGCAAAGTAAATACCCTGACTATGTCAATTATCAGAAAAAAACGGGTCGTTTTTTCCCTAAAATCTGACTTTAACCAGGCATTAAATGGATATGTAACATGAGATGGAATAAAAGCTTCTTTTTCAAATTAATTATTCTCAAGAACTAATGTATAGAACAGTTTGTTAAATCTGCATTGATTTTGACTGGTTCGGATCACAGAAAATAAGCGATAGTTTTAATTGATTTTTCCTGAAGATTGAGGGGCTTGTTACGGTATGCTATTCATTCCTTTTTTATTCAGAAATGTTTTTTTTCAGTATTTATGGTTTTGATCCTTTATGCAGAAAAAAATGGCGTTCAAAAGGACAGGCAGTCATTTTAAACGCTTGCGAATGTACATGGGAATCTGGATTAACGGAATCGGTTTTCTCCCTAAAAGAGGAAAAACAAGAGTGCAAGGCTAGCTTGATTTTTTTAGATTAGGTACGGTGCCTAATTAAAAATTTGTATTTATGCACCCGAAAATTATTAGATGATTTATATTAAGAAAATACTGTGGTTTTTGATCCTAACAATAGTTTTTGCAAGCTGTGCAAAAACAGATACTAATCAGGATGATACTCAACTGATACATGGTTTTAAACCGATTGAAAAAACCAACAAAACTAAATTGTACATGCATTATATGCCTTGGTTTCATAGTATGGAGTTTTCAAATTTCTGGGGGATCCATTGGCAGATGAGTACGAAAAACCCTGAGAATATCCTTCCGGATGGAAAAAGAGAGATCGCATCGTATTATTATCCAATGATAGGTCCTTATGACAACGGAGATCCGGATGTGGTTGATTATCATCTTTTATTGATGAAATATGCCGGAATTGACGGAGTTCTGATTGATTGGTATGGGATACATGACGTATTGGATTATGGCCCGAATTTTAAAAATTCCAATGCTTTGATAGAAGGATTGAAACGAACGGGAATTGAGTATGCCATCGTATATGAAGACTTTACGGTTGAAGAGGTTCAGAAACGGACCGAATTGACTGCTTATGAAGCGGCTAAAATGGATATGCGATATATGGAGGAGCACTATTTTTCTTCAGAATTTTACATTACAATGGATGAAAAGCCTCTTCTGATGACCTTTGGTCCAAGCTATTTTAAAAACAAACTGCAGTGGAAGGAAATCTTCGGTGACCTCACTGATTCTATTTCGTTTTTACCGCTTTGGCACCACCGGTATCGGGTTGGAGAAGAAAATTCTGTAGGGGAATTTTCCTGGGTGGATTTCACTTCTGACCTTGAAGAACTGGAACAGTTTTATACAGACCCTGAAAATGAGTATATCATTGGCTCAGCCTATCCTGGATTTCACGATTTTTATTTTGATGGTGGCTGGGGTGAAAGTTATGGCTATCTGGATCATTTTGACGGGGCAACCTTAGCAAATACATTGGCCAAAGCCGAAACCCATAATGTCCCGATCATACAACTGGTTACCTGGAATGATTTTGGTGAAGGAACGATGATCGAACCAACAGATGAATTTCAATTTAGCTATCTTGAAATGATTCAGGATTTTGCCGGGGTCAATTATGATAAAGACATACTTGAGACCATCCTGGATTATTATGAAAAAAGGAAGGCGTTCAAGACGGACCCGGGTATTCAGCTACAGCTGGATACTGTGTTTACGGCCCTGGCTGATCAGGAAGTTTTGATGGCAACGGATATACTCTCCAATATAAAATAGGATAAATTAACAGTTAATTCAAACAAGAAAAAGCAGGAGAATAAAATCAACTTTAAGCTTTACAAGACTCCTTTTAATTCATTTTTTATACATAATCCCTTGCGAAACTGATAGTTGCTGAATTTATTTTGTAATTTTAATATATAATTTCAGCATAATTTTTATCCACTGAATTCAGTGGATAAAATGAAAAAACTCTGTTCATGACTTCAGCCAGAGATTTTATCCGAAAGCACCGCAAAGAGTTAACACTGGCTTATACGATACTCTATTTATCAGGTTATGTCATTGTTTGGATGGAAAAGGAGCCCGAATTTTCAATAGGACAATGGTTCAAAATTGTCCTGTTTTATTTTTATGGAATCATGTTCATCTGGTATGTGGAGAAACCGGATGAAATGGTGGAATATTTGTATTTTAATAAATACCATAAAAATGAGATCATTGAAGCGATTAAGCAAAGTGGTTTCAAGCTGATTAGAGAATCAAATAATAAAGTGCTGTTTGCCCAAGGAAAATACTGGATTTTCTGGGACAGGATCAGCATTTACAAAAGGGAAGGTCCGGTAATTTATTTAAAAGGCAGGGCTAAATTTTTGAATCATTTGTATAAATACAGAATACAATACAAATCATTGTGAAACACGTAAAATACATATTTTGAAAACAATCAGGTATCAGATCTTTGCATTGCTTTTGACGGGAATTATTTGTTCCGGCTTTCAATGTGGCGAGGATGATTATATTTTTCCGAGTTTTGATTTCAGAATTGAAGTAGAACTTTTTCCTGAACAGAAAGAATACAATATAGGGGACACGATCACGCTATCCTACCAGATCGAAGATATGCTACTGCAGGATACTTTCACAAAAGCAAAGGTGTTGATCGAAAATGGAGTGGTTCCATTTTATCTGTATGCAGGCGTCAGGCATTCCAATTATAATCTGATGTCGTCTCCTTCCGTTTTTTCCTATACGACGGATAATTTACCTGCCGGTGAATTATCTGCTGACCTGAATGGTCAGCGCCTTGCTTTGCAATATGAACTTGGTTGCTCCTACAAGGAGGAAAATTATAATATTGAGATCAAACTGGTCCCACTCAAGGCCGGCATTTATAAGATCCAGCTTGGAGATCGAATGAACTTGCCATTTGGAGCGTCTTATGATTGCGAAGCCTATAATGACTTTTATATACTGGGTAATCTGGGATATGTTTTTAATGTAGAAGACGCCAATGCAGATATTCTGGCAAAATCTCCACTCCCGTCTAATGTAATTATCAAAGGAGATGATACAGAATTGCGGACACGAAAAAAGGAAATCTTCTGGTTTGAAGTTAAATAACAGGACGATCTGAATGATCAGTAATTATTCTGCTTTGATATAGGCCGGGATCTCACCCGCCTTATATGCCGGTGCCAATGAAATGATAAAGCCAATGGTTAAAACCGTAATTCCCACCACTACAAAATCAAGCCAGTTCATTTCAATCGGATAGGAATTGATCACAAAACCCTCGGGAATGGTAACCAGGCCCACATTTTTTTGCAAAACATATAAAATGATGGCGATCACAAATCCGATAAGCAATCCAAAACCTGAGATCAGCATCCCTTCGAGGACAAAGATCTTTCTGATGGTGCCCCGGGTTGCCCCCATTGCTTTTAAGGTGGAAATATCCCGTTTTTTATCCAGCACGATCATCCACAGGCTGCCGATCATATTGAAAGCAACCAAAAATAACGTAAGACTGCCGATCGCATAACTCAGCCATTTTTCAATATTCATGATTTTCATAAATACCTCATCCTGCTGAAAACGGTCTTTTATGATGAAATCTTCGCCAAAATGTACCTGAAGTGCTTTTTGTACTTTGGAAACATTGCCCTTGGTCCGGATCTCCAAAGCTGAAAATTCGCTGTCATTTTGAAGTAAATATTGTACGACATCGAGTGAACTTAGAACATATTTATAATCCGTTTCATTTTGAACTGAAAATATGCCGCTGGGATAAACATCTGTTTGCAGAAAGAAACTATTCATCGCACTGCCCCCTTTTCTTTTCGGGATATAGACCTGAATTGGCATGAAGCTGTTACTGATATTCACACCCAGCTTGCCTGCCAGCCCGGAACCTACGATTCCATAATTGATCTTGCCGGTGTTAACTTCATACGACCCGCTTCGGATAGTTGAGTCGATCTGATTGACCAGATTGAACTGCTCATCAACCCCTTTGATGATACCAAAATCCTGCAGACCATCATATCGAAACATAACCACCTCTTCCAGTACCCTGGAATAGGCTTCAATGCCTTCCACAGATTCAATTTTTTTGATCATTTCATCTGTGAGTTCAAAGGTCTTACCACTCGCCGGCAGCATTTTTATTTCAGGATTAAAAGCGTTGAAATAACTACTGATCAGGGATTCGAAGCCATTGAAAACAGATAAGATCAGGATCAATGCGGCTGTACCAACCGTGATCCCCAAGACGGAAATAGAGGTTATGATATTGATCGCATTGACAGATTTTTTGCCAAATAAATATCTACGGGCTATGTTGAACGAAAGATTCATCGGATGCAAAGATAGATTTTATTGTTGAATTTCCGATGTTGCCTGAACCTGCTCTTGTTGTGTGTTTTTCAGTGGGATCAAGCAAAATAATTATGTGCCTAATAGAAAAAAGCGAAAGTCATCTTTTATTACAATATTCAACATGTGATCTGATGTTCAAATAATGAAATTAATTTTTGTGATTCCGTTTTATTTGTGAAAAAGTTGTAAGAGCCTCATTTATCCAATTTAGAATTCTGAAATGTTTGAACGGTTGGTTAATTGATATCGGGACCAAAGTAACGTATCTTTATAAGGTGACAGAGGGTATAAAATATGATCAATTGTTGCTTTATTACTTTTCCGGGACTGGAAACGCTAAAATGTGTGCGCATTGGTTTGCTGAAAAGGCAAGGGAAGGCGGACTGGATACCCATTTGATCAATATTGACCGCTTCAGCGAAATTATACTTCCTGAACACAGCGGGAAAAGGATGATCGGTTTTTTTAGTCCAACCCACGGATTTAATTTGCCGCCGATCATGCTGAAATTTATAAGCCGATTTCCTAAAAACATCGAAGCGGATGTTTTTATTTTAAATACCCGGGCCGGCATGAAACTATATAAATTCTTCTTGCCCGGATTGAGTGGGGTCGCTCAATTTTTTCCTGCATTGATACTTAAAATCAAAGGGTATTCCATAATTGGGATGCAGCCAATTGACCTACCTTCCAATTGGGTGTTTTTGCATCCGGGACTGCGGAAAAAAGTTGTGCTTTCCATGATTGAAAAACACCAAAGGATTGTTGGCCAATTTGCCGATAAATTATTGTCGGGCGGAAAAAAATATATGGCATTCTGGTCCTTTCCTTTTGATCTGTTAATTGCTCCGGTAGCATTAGGGTATTATTTTGTGGGTCGGTTTTTCCTGGCGAAAACCCTTTTTGCAACCAGTCGTTGTAATGCTTGTATGCTATGTGTAGAAAATTGTCCTACAAAAGCTATTAAATGGATCGATGACAGGCCATTTTGGACATGGAAGTGTGAGAGTTGTATGCGTTGTATCAATAGATGTCCTGAACGGGCCATTCAGACGGCACATGGCTTTACGGCCTTCATCCTGTATCTTTCCACGCTGGTTTCAGCATGGATTTTTACGAAAATATTTGTGAATTATACAGATCTATATCTGATGGATAAGCCCTGGTTGAATGACCTGCTCTGGAATGTTCTCATTTCGTGTGTGCTATTGATCCTGGTTTTTTTCGCTTATAGACTTATGCATTATTGTTTGCAGTTTGGTTGGTTCAGCGGGTTGATGGATATTAGTTCTCTGAGCAGATGGCGCTGGTGGAGGAGATATCTTCCAAATAAATTGAATCGCAAAAAAAACAGGAATACGGATTTGAGTTAAAAACATGTATACATTGATTCTTATCCTTTTAAGAATAACTAACTTTGCCCGAAAGGTATAAACATGGATATTTCAAAATTACGAAGGGAGTATACGCAGGCAGCTTTGGATCTGGACATATTGAATAAGGATCCGCTTAAGCAGTTTGAGATCTGGTTTGAACAGGCAAAAAATTCTGAAATGCCGGATCCAAATGGAATGAGTCTGGCTACAGTTAACAGCGAGGGGCAACCGAGTTTGCGTACTGTGCTGCTTAAATATTTTGATGCTTCAGGTTTTGTGTTTTTTACAAATTATAATAGTCGAAAAGCAATTGAAATCGAGCAAAATGCTCAGGTTTCAATCATGTTTCCCTGGATCGTTCTGGAAAGACAGGTGATTATTTATGGAAAAGCGGAACGGATCTCTACGATGGAATCCTTTAAGTATTTTACTTCCAGGCCCAAAGGGAGTCAGATCGGTGCTTGGGTTTCCCAACAAAGTACCGTTATCACTTCCAGGTCTTTACTGATTTCAAAGTTCGATGAGATGAAGCGTAAGTTTGCCAAAGGCGAAGTGCCTTTACCTTCATTTTGGGGTGGATACCGGATCGTACCATTTGCTATAGAATTCTGGCAGGGACGCGAAAACAGGTTGCACGACCGGTTTATGTATAAAAAGGATGAAAACAATGCCTGGAAGATAGAGAGATTATCTCCCTGATACATTAACGGAATGCAGTGACCAAAAAGATGGGAAATGATTTTTGATTTCCCTCTACTTCTTTTACAATTGTATTGGCAAGAGAGAAATGAATCTCAAAGAAACCCGCTTTAATTAGCCTTTCCCGTATATCGGATTCATCAAATCCAAAATGTTCTACACTTTCATTACTGCTGTGAAAGTCACCTGATTCTTTAGAAAGATCCGCTAGTGCTATGAATCCACCTGGCTTTAACAGGCTATGAAATTTTTGAAATAGATCTGAAATATCTTCGATGTGGTGCAAAGTCATCGATGAAATTATTCCGTCAAAGGTATATTCCAGTTTTGCCCGGGTCAGGTCAATGTTTATGGTCTCACTTTCGCAGGGCCACTGTTTTTTATTGAATTCATACAGCATTGGACCGGAATAATCTATGGCTGTTATTTTGTGGATGAAAGGAGCTATTCCTTCACTGAGAAGGCCTGTTCCGGCACCAAAATCCATTATGTGTTCCTTTCCTTCAAGATTGATCCTTTCCCGGATATTCAATGCAATCTTTCTTGCGTTATTAACGCGCATATTACCTTTGTCCCAGTCTTGCGCATTATCTTTAAAATAATCGGGCTTCATAGTTGTAGTTTTATTATAATTGCTGACTTAAGTCAACATCAATTAAAATAATTTGTTTAAGATATTAAACCTTGAATAATCATCAAAATGTTATAATAGAAATGATAGAAAAATTTTTAACTAAATGGAAAAAGAAATCCATGCTTTCCAAAATATCCGATATAGTGTTTTTGATATTGATCATCACCTTGCTGTTTCCACAAGGCAGGATGTTCATAGGTGGTTTTATTAATAATTTAAAATCCAAGATCTCTCAGCCGGGACTATTGGCTGAACGGGTTCCGGTTGATTATGTAGATATGGAATGGTCCATGACAGACAGGTCCGGGGCTGATTTTAATCTGATTGAAAATAAGGGTAAAGTTGTTTTTTTAAATCTTTGGGCTACCTGGTGTCCGCCTTGTGTAGGTGAAATGCCGGGGATTCAAGACTTGTATGATAAATTCAAAGATAACCCGGATGTTGCGTTTGTAATGGTTTCAAATGAGGACCAGGCTACGATCAGTAAGTTTATGGAGCGAAAAAAATACAGCTTCCCCGTTTTTTCGAGTAAAAATCAGGCACCTGCTGCTTTTTTAAGCAGAAGTATTCCTACAACTTTTGTCATCTCTAAAAAGGGTGAGGTCGTTATTCGGGAAGTAGGCGCTATCAACTGGGGGGGTAAAAAAATGAATGGTATAATCGAGGATCTTATAGATGAATAAGCTATGCCTGAATTAAAAAAGAACTTATACTTTCATATAAGTTCTTTTTTATAATTAAACGATATAGCATACGGCTTTTAATCTGTCATCAATCTGAATTCAACAGGTACGGCTACCCTTACCCGAACCGGTATTCCACCTATTTTGCCCGGCGTCCATCTTTCATTCATGTAATTCATGCTTAGAATTATTTCCATCACGGTTTCACCACAATTATATCCGATGTCATTGTAGATAGCGATATCATCCAGAAGTCCGTCCGGTCTAACGACAAATTGGGCCGTGACCGTTCCTTCAATCTTGTTATTTAAAGCAGATTTGGGATATCTCAAACGATTTGAAATATAATTATTAAGCCGATTATTGGCACAAACATATTTTTCAATGTTTCTTAATGATACATTTTCACAACCCGGAAATCGAGGCATTTCATCTGCAGAAGAATAGGTTGTTTCATCTGCAATTACATTGCTCGTTTCTGTCGTGGAACTTTGCACTTCACTGTTTTCTGTTGCTGTGTTCGTATCGGTATTGATTTTGCTGTCCTGTTTGCAGGAAATAAGCAAAGATCCGATAAGTAAGATGGCAACGAATAGTCCGGTATTTTTCATAATATTCTGATACAAGTTATTGGGCAAAGTTACAACAATTGATCTTATTCAAGCCTGAATACGACAGGCAAAGTGAATTCCACCTTAACGGCTTCACCGCGTTGTTTCCCCGGATTCCATTTTTCATCCATTTGATTCATGGTTTCGAGTACACGAACCACTTCGTCACCACAACCGGATCCGATGTCCTGGATGATTTTAATATTGGTCAAAAACCCGGACTTATCTATCACAAAGCTAGCCAGTACTTTTCCCTGGACCGCTTCTTTTTTTGCTGCTTCAGGATACTTCAGGTTTGTAAAAATGTAATTCATCAATTTTGAATTAGAACATTTTTCAAGTTCCTCTTTTGCAAGGGTCAGATCACAACCAGGGAATGAGGGCATTTTTTCTACTACTTTAAAAACTTCATCTGTGCTGGTTGTACTGGTGTTTACAATAGTTTCCTGAATTAATTTTTCATTTGCATTCTGCACTTCAGTTTCTTTATTATTTTCCTGCTGACAAGAGAAAAGCAGGAAGAAAACGAAAACTAATGGAATGGCTAGCAAGTATTTAAAATTACTTGCGGTGTTGGAATTTGATTGGTACATCATGATAATTCTATTTTTAATGATTGAATTTTTAAATCGGTTCGTCAATGCTGGTTGCATGGGTTCTTTTTTTAGGGTGATGAGCAAATTTCCGTAATGTTTCCGCACTGTTGACTGGAGACTGGCTCGGTCTGCAATAAATTCATGCACTTCTACAATTGCATTTTTATAAATGGAAAGTATTGGATTAAACCAAAATATTATCTTCAGCATTTCCATAAGGATTATATCGAGACTATGGAGATCTTGGGAATGCTTAAGCTCATGTTTTCTGATCAGTTCAATATCGGGATTGGCGTATAGATGCCTGGGGATAAAAACCAAGCTGAAGAATGAAAATGCAGAAATGGAACTTTTCAGACTGATCTCAGTATGGCCGACATACTTGATTTTATCTCCCTTTTTGTATATTGAATAGATTCCAAATAGTCCGTGGATAAATTTCGAAAACAACAATAAGGAGACCAATGTATAGAGGAGAAAAACAATTCGTTCTGCAGTAATGAAACCTGTTCCGAGGGTCAATGTATGAATGGGTTCTGACATCATCCCATTGCCAACTGAGATCGTTTCAAGAACCATACTAAAGTAAGCAGCCTGATTCGTGACAGGAACATTAATTTGAATAAGTGGAATGACCAAACCCGCCACCAGAGATAGCAGTAAAAAGAATCGGTTGAAACTAAAAAAGGTCTCATTTTTTAGTAAAAAGTGATAGAACAAGTAAAGCCCTGTCCAGATAATTCCTGATTCAATAAAATATTGTATCATGATTTTTTATTTTCAAGTTCATCCAATAAATTGCTCAATTTATGCTTGTCGATCTCTTCTTCCTTAAGTATAAAAGATAGAAGTTCTTCCGTGCTATTGTTGAAAAAACCAGCAGCCAGTTTTTGCAGTGAAAATTTCCGGTAACTGTGTTTATCAATTTCAGGGAAATACTCATAGGTTCTTCCGTAGGTATTATGCCCCAGGTAAGCTTTTTTTTCCAGAATTCGTGCAATACTCGAAATGGTAGAGTGTGGCGGTTTTGGCTCATCCATCCGTTCGATCAGGCCACTTATTGTAGTGGGTCCCATTTTCCAAAAAAGCTGCATAACTTCCTCTTCTGCCTGTGTTAGTTTTTTCATGTTCACTAAAAGTTCATTCAAATAAAACGCTATTCAACGTAAGTTTCAAGTTAATAACGTAAAAATACGTTGAAAGGTTGCTTGTCACTCATTTATTTTTTAATAATTTTAATTAATGAGCAGAAAAACAGGGATTTAGATCATGAATTTTCATTGATTTATTTGAGCGCTGGCAAAAATTCTGATCATTTGGAGTGGGTAAAATGCAAAATTTATTTTTAGCGAAACTTTTCAGTATTAATAAGAATCATCTGATCGGCCCATTGTACAAAATTAAAATATTCAAAATGAGCGTTTTTTTCCGGGTCCATTTTTATTTCATTTAACGTTGTTCTCAATTTAATAAGTTGCTTGCTGAAATTCTCCGGATTTTTGAGGTGTGTTTTGCAAAACCGGATATAAGCGATGGCCAGTTCATTATATTGTTTATAGTTTTTAAGGATAATGGTCGTGGATTGAATCTCATTTAACAAGAGATCATGCCATTCTTTTTCAATGTGAAGAATCAATGAAAACAGCTTATAATGGATCATGGTATACTTTAATATCCCTTGTTGATTCCACATATGCAACCAATCTATGGCCTCATCCGTTTTTCTAAGAAAAATATAGGTTCTGATGATGATCAGCATCAAATAATTGATCTGAGTGGCTCCCATTTTTTTTTTGTTTTCGGCGAAAAAGTTTATTACTTCAGGTAGTAATTTTGAACTCAAATCCTTTTCTTCTTTTCTATAGTATAATTCCAGGGATCGTGTATAGATGATAAAAGAAATATAGTTATAATCATATTCCTTGTTTTTCTGGAGTGTTTTTAGTTTAAGTACACATGGTTCAAAAGTAGAAGTATCCCCGAGCAGGGCATTGAAATACAGGTAATTACTATAAGTGGATAATATTTTGCCTTTGGTAAATAGAAATTCATTTTGCTCCATGAAGTTCAAATAGTCCGCAGAAGCTTTTTGCCCTTTTGAATATTGTCTGGTAATATAATATCTTGATTCTCTGATATAAAAAAAGTGATCCTTGGCAGTAAGGCTTAGTGCATCAGACTCATTATTGAGGAAAGGGTTTTCATAAAACTGTGGATATTTAGAAGTATCTGTAATAAATCCGTCAGAAAATTGAATTTCCCTGATTTGTTCCCGGATCAGTCTTAACTCGACAATATTCTGGATCTGTGCGTTTACTCTGGCTCTTTCTTCTTTCAGGTTTTTTAATTTTTCCGTAAAACCAAGAATGCCTTCTGTAAACAGGATCTCTTCTTCGTATTGAATGAGGGTAAGAATATTATGGAAGTCTTCAAATTTATAGGCTAGTTTTTTGGTTTTATTCAGGACTTTCAGGGCTCGTTCTCTAAATCCTTTTTCCATTAATAAATTGATGTGAAGGATGTGTTTATGGATTTTTCGTTTTGGGGAATTATCAAAATGAAAACTGATCAAACTTTTCATGAGTTGATCTTCGAGATATTTAACTTCAGAACTTAAATATTTCCCAATGGTAGAATCGCTGAATTTTTCTGATAAATAATTTTTCTCAAATTCCGGAAGATTATGAAGCGCTTCGTAAATTTTCAGATAATTTTTGTTCTTATTTTTACTGTGAAGTTGTGCATATCGTTTAAAATATGCTTTTTCACGCATTGACAAGGAGCTGATAAAATCATATAAAAAATTACTCATCTAAAATCCTATTTTAATGACAATTATGAAAATATAACATCCCTGCTGATAAGAATTCTTGAGAGAAGAGAAATCGTTTTTGTTTTAAGAACACATAAAATGCCAAATTAAATCTCGATACTTTTAATATGTTAGTCGATTTTAAAATTTAATTCTGCTTTGTTTTTTTTTAATAAGAAACCAATAGAGGTATTAATGCCAAATATGCATACAAGATGACAAAATATTTATGAAACTGAGTTCCTTAAATTAAGAAATTTATATTTTTTAAAAGATTTAAACAGGCTTATTTTCATCTTGATAAAAATTATTCAACAAAATATTTCGGCATGAAAAAAATCTTTACAATTTTATTATTTATAGTTCTGGCAGGATTTACTGTGAACGCCCAACTACCGGATGGCAGTATTGCCCCGAACTTTACAGCGACTGACCTGGATGGAAATACGTGGGAATTGTATGATCTTTTGGATCAGGGGAAAACGGTAATAATTGACTTGTCAGCTACCTGGTGCGGCCCATGTTGGAACTACCATGAATCTGGTGCGCTGGAGCAATTGTACGAATTATATGGACCTGACGGAACGGATGAGGTGAGAGTGTTCATGATCGAAGGGGATCCAAGTACTAATGTGGATTGTATCTACAATTTACCGGGTTGTAATAGCAGTACTTACGGAGATTGGACGGAAGGTACGCCTTATCCAATTATAAATGATGACTTTATTGCTGAAATGTATGCATTAACATATTGGCCAACGATCTATCATATCTGTCCAAGCAGGATTTTAACAGAAATACCGCAACTAGCTACAGAAGAAATTTATCTGATGAACGATAATTGCCCGGTTGCCGTCGGTGATAACAATGCTGCGATTTCTGCTTATGATGGATTTTCCGGTATTTTTTGTAGTGCAAAAACATTCAGCCCTGTAGTAACGATTCAGAACCTGGGTACATTGAATCTGACTTCTTTGACAATTGAATTTTACAGGAATGGTGTTTTAGAGTTTTCAAATGACTGGGCTGGTGATCTTGCAACCTATGGTTTAGAGGATATTATTATGGATGAACTTACTATCGGTGAGGATACTGAATTCGAGATCAGGATTATAAACGTAAATGGTGTTGCAGATGCTGACACAAGCAATAATAGTTATTTTGGACAAGCAAATTTTTCAACTAGTATTACAGATAGTAATTTTTTAACGCTGGAACTGATGACGGATGGCTATCCGGGTGAGACATATTGGGAAATATCGGATGAAAGTGGTGTCATAATTTATAAAGGTGGTAATCAATATGTGAAGGATGGTTCGAGCAGTGACAATGCGTATACTGAAACGAACTATGCGTATTTATTTGAAATTGCACTTCCAAAGGATGATTGTTACGAGTTTTCAATTTACGATAGTTATGGTGATGGTATTTGTTGTGCAGAAGGGAATGGATATTACAGGTTGAAAGATTCAAATGGTATAATTTTATTAGAAGGTGGAGATTTTGAATCCATAGAAAGTACTCCATTTAGTCTGGAAAATGCTGGTGTGATTAATGACAATGCAGCCATCGTTTATTATAGTGGTGAAGAAGGATCATTCTGTGGTGATTTTGTATATAATCCATTTTTTACAGTGCAGAATATCGGTGCTAATTTGATAAGTTCAATTAAGATTGAAGCGAGCAATACAAACGGTGTGCTCACGAATTTTGATTGGTCAGGTGTTATCCCATCGGGTGAATTTGGTACCATCCAAATAGGTGAGTTAACAGTGAGTGAAAATTATCCGGTAACATTCAGAATTGTTTCAATTAATGGAAATCCTGATGAGCTGGATTACCAAAATAGTATTGTTGCCAATTTCAGTAAAAATATTACAAAACATAATTTTATGACATTGATCATGGAGCTGGATGACTATGCATATGAGATCTACTGGCAAATGACAAATGGTGCCGGAGATGTGATTGCTTCAGGTGGAAATCAAACTGTCGGACCAAATGGCGGAGGTGCTCGTGTTGCGACTGAAGATGATCCGGGTGCTTATGGTGCCAAAGCTTTCATTCTGGAAGATATCGTATTGCCTGAAGGCGTCGATGATTGTATTGATTTTCTATTAGTGGATGATTATGGCGATGGCCTTGTTGATGGTGGCGGTGGTTATTTTTCCATAGAAAATGGAGATGGAGAAATTGTTGTTGCTATGGATCTGACGCCTGTATATTTTGCAGACATTAACACATTGATCGATGCACAACTTAATACTTCCGGATTAGATAAATTGAATGGCGTGGAAGCCATTGAACTTTTCCCAAATCCAGTTACTGATGAACTGAATATTCAGTTCATCTTAATAGAAAACCAACTACTACAATTAGGGGTTTATGATCTATTAGGAAAGAAGCAATTGATGCTCGAAGAAAGTCAATTGATGAATGGCAAAAACCAATTGTCCCTTGATGTTTCGGTTTTGAAAAATGGATTGTATTATCTGCGGATCGAAAATGAAGAAAAACAGATAACCAGAAAATTCACGGTACTTCATTAAAATACTGTTGAGTTAAAATATAAATGGCTATTCCGGTTCTTGCGGAATGGCCATTTTTTTGATTAATAAATTTGACTTATATTGGTTTTTTATTAACCATTCAACCTACACCCTATGTTAGTCAAAACCTTCGCAAGTACTGTGATGGGCGTTGAAGCACGCACCATTGCCGTAGAAGTAAATGCCGGAACGGTCGTTTCAGCAGGTCAGAATTTTTATAATTTAGTCGGATTACCGGATAATGCCGTAAAGGAAGGGTTCCAGCGGATCCAGGCTGCCCTTGGGAATGTCAAATACCGAATGCCGAGAAATCATCTGGTGGTTAATCTCGCCCCGGCAGATCTGAGAAAGGAAGGTACAGCCTATGATTTGCCAATTGCCCTGGGCATTCTCGCTGCAACGGGCCAGATCCTGGCAGATCGGCTGGATAAGTTTGTTATTATTGGTGAACTCTCCCTGGATGGCGGTCTAAGACCCATTAAAGGCGCTTTATCCATTGCAATTCAGGCTCGAAAGGAAAAATTTGAAGGAATCATTCTTCCCATTCAGAATGCCAGGGAAGCTGCCATTGTCAGTGAATTAAATGTGTATGGAATCGGAAACCTAAAACAGGCCATCGGATTTTTAAATGGAGATGAGGTACTTGAGCCCACACAAACAAATACGAGGGATATTTTTAAGAATCAATCCGGAACATATCCGGTTGATTTTTCAGATGTCAAAGGTCAGTTGAATATCAAAAGAGCGCTTGAACTAGCAGCCGCAGGAGGACATAATGCGGTTTTGATCGGCCCTCCAGGAGCCGGAAAAACCATGCTGGCAAAACGATTACCAACGATTCTTCCCTCCTTATCGCTTTATGAAGCACTTGAAACCACAAAAATTCATAGTGTGGCCGGCATGCTTAGTCAGGAAGAATCATTGATCTCTATTCGACCATTTCGTTCCCCGCATCATACGATCAGTGATGTTGCCCTGGTAGGCGGCGGTTCCAATCCCAATCCGGGAGAGATCTCATTGGCTCACAACGGCGTATTGTTCCTCGATGAATTGCCAGAATTTAAGCGCTCGGCGCTTGAGGTCTTGCGCCAACCCATGGAAAATCGAAGCGTAACAATCTCCAGAGCAAAAATATCAGTTGAGTACCCCAGCAATTTCATGCTGATTGCCTCCATGAACCCCTGTCCGTGTGGTTTCTTCAACCATCCGGAGAAAGAATGTGTATGTGCTGAAGGGGTTAGAAAACGCTACTTAAATAAGATCAGTGGACCGCTTTTGGACCGGATCGACTTGCATGTCGAAGTCACCCCAGTGAGTTATGAGGAACTGTCAAAATACGAAATAACCTCCGAATCTAGTGCGGATATCCGTGCCCGGGTCCTCACCGCCCGCAAGATCCAGGAAAAACGCTTTGAAAAGTACAAAGAGCTTCACTGCAATGCGCTGATGCCCGGTAAGATGGTCCGGGAAGTATGTCGTCTGGATGAAGCCGGAACGGCAATTTTAAAGAAAGCGATGGAAAAACTGCAGCTTTCTGCACGGGCTTATGACCGGATATTGAAGGTGGCGAGGACAGCAGCGGATATGGATGGGAGTGAGCGGATCTTGACAGAACACGTTGCGCAGGCGATACAGTATCGGCAGTTGGATAGAGAAGGATGGCTGGGGTAAGAAACCAAATTAAACCGCAAAATGTAAAATATTAAATGTAAAACCGCAAAAATAGATTTGAGGAAAGAGGATGAGTTTTACAAATCACACTCCTAGCTCAATTCTCAAACACTTTTACATTTTACATTTCGCGGTTTTGCTGTTTTGCGGTTTAACAAGCGTTCACTGGTATATATTTAGAATCATTAATTATAAAATTCAAAAATTATGAAAACACAACCCTACAACATTGAGGAGCGCCTCATTAGCTTTTCAGTATCGATACTTGATCTATCAGAGCAACTTCCTAGTTCATATGCTGCAAAGCATCTTGGGAGTCAGCTGATCAGATCCGGTACGTCACCGGCATTGAATTATGGAGAAGCTCAAGCTGCTGAATCAAGGCGTGACTTCATCCATAAACTAAAAGTATGTCTTAAAGAGCTTCGGGAAAGCCAGATATGTCTGAAGATCATTGGCAAAAAGAATTATGTTAAAGCTGAAATTATTGACCCTGTTATTAAAGAATGCGGTGAATTGATTGCAATAATAATGACAAGCATTAAAACTGCATCTAATAAGTAATCACACTTTAAACTCTTCGCTCAAAACATTTTTACATTTTACATTTAGAGTTTTGCGGTTTTACATTTCTAAGGATCAATCAGAAGATCACTTACATTCACTTGAATCCGGTGAGAGCAGGTATTATAAATTTACCTGAGCAATATATTTTCAGTAGTGCAAGGAATTACATGAAGGAAAATGGTATATTGGATGTACAAGTTATTGATGTAGATTCGGAGGCAAATTACTTTTGGTAATGTGAGCCTGCTTGATAAGTGCATCGGATCGAAGTGAAACACTCGACTATCCTTGGGAAAACAGCGGATACTTCTATTATTTGATCACGATCAATTTTTTGCTAAAATTATTACCGTCTTCTCCTATACCTTGAATTATAAATATTCCTTGGTGATTCGATTCTAAATCAAGTGTAATTTGTAAACACTCTGATACTGAATATTTTGAACATACTCTTCCCAATTGGTCAAATAATACAACTTGGCCACTATAAGGTGAATAAAACTCTAGATTGAAAAAAGTACGTGCTGGATTGGGAAAAAGATTTACTTTGATTTTGTCTGCAGGAATATTTTGTGAATTTACGGGTAATCCCAATTCCTCAGGTTTGAAACTGCAGTATAAATTAAAATCAGTATTATAACCCTCGTTGTTCAAATACCCATTATAAAAATTAAGAAGAATATTATCATTATTAAGTATCTCTGCTTTTCTAATGGACACCCATTTAAAATCTTGTTTGTTATTTACTTTGATCTCTCCTATTTTAATTATTTGATTTGAGTAAGGTTCTATCTTTAAAATATCATTTATGAAGTCACCCTGAGTATCTTTTGAATGCTGATCAAAAGCTGATAAATATAAAATACCGTCTTTAATTCCTATTACAGTGTACTCCGAATAATGATAACCATTTACATCATTTAATTGAGGAATATATCCAAGTACTTCACCTTCCTTGCTAAGCCAAAGCAACCAATGGAACATTTCTTCACTATTACCATTTTCTTCAACCAATTGACTTACGAACAAGTGATCATCTTTGGATCTCAAATAGATTTGTTCATTCCAAAAAGATTGGGGATAATATAGGAATTCAGTAATATCCATTTCTTTTATTAAGTGGCTGCCAAAAATATCAGTGATGTTGATCCATTTCAAAATGACATCAGTTGGAGTTAAAGCAAAATCTAAAGTATCAGTTTTAACGAAAAGAAGAATCAATGAATCCCTATCTAGTTTTGTGAACTGAGGTAAATGCAAGCATGATAACACATTGTCATACATTCCTATACTATCTTCAAAACTTTGAATAAAAGGTGTATCAATTTGCATTTGGTCATTTACATTAAATAATTCAAATGAATAGTTATAAAGACCCTCGCGCTCAAAAAGATTTCTGACAACATTCATAATCTTATCCTCGCCATAAGGTATTATGTTAGATTGATTCGGAGAGACTGTAAAATATGTTTCGAATGTATCCGTACTGTTGACCTCTTCCATCAGGTTACCATTCTCAATGTTTAAGATTTTTTTAACTGGTTGACCCAAAAAACCATTAAAAATTGGTTGAGTTTTATCAATTGTATCTTGATCTCTCATTCCAACAATTTGAATATTTCCTTCATTTGTAAAAGTCATGGAATTGGGAGCGAACATTTCTCTGAAATCATTCCCAGAATATATGTTGTTATGATATATCCAAATAGGTTCTCCTGTGTAGTTGTCTAATTTGTGAATCAGACATCCTTCTTGACCACCATATGGACTTTGAGAACTAGTTAATTCCTGGATATATACAGAATGTTCATCTGTAAGAATATTCCAGGAGAAAAATGCCCAGAAAGGAGATGACCATTTATCTATGGGTGATTTTACAAAATTTGAATCTTTTGAAATATATCGCCATTCTTCCTCGATTTCTGAAAAAATCATATTTGGAGGGACTACTTGGGAATCCAAATGACAACTAATTATTATAAATATGAAAATTAAAAATAAGTTATTATACATGTGATTTATATTGAAAAAGGCAAGGTTTTTACACCTTGCCAAAATATTTAATTGAAGAAATCCAATGAGGCACAATTGTCAAAACAATTCACAGTCTGTAAGACATTGCCTGGACAGGAACTAAGTGGTGTATCAGGACATTCACCATTTCCAATCAATTGACTAGGCCCCTCCCAGTATACAAACCACTCCCGACTATTTTGATCAAAAGCATATACATACTCTTTTTTACAACATATGATACCTTGTTCTGCACAATCCAGAACTTCAGATTCGCACAAAAACTTACATGCACCAACATAATATTCAAAAGTGTGATGAACTTGAGTATTCAGATTTGAACCATTCAAAATATTTAAAGTTACCTGCTCCCAGATTAGCTGGTTAATCTCAATGATGCATTCTTCAAGTGTCCCATTTAACATACAAACTTCCAAGTAATCATAATAATCATCACAGTACAATTCATCATATAATATTTCGAATTCTCCTAAATATAGATGCACTGATTGTCCGGCTAAACATCTTTTATAATCTACTTTTACAGGGAAAATACATCCTGGAAACATATCTATTTCTATAGGCCAGGAATAAACGCCACCTGGACAACTAATTTCAGGGAGACAAGATTCTCCAATTCCTCCAGATCTAACCTCTAGATCTATATCAGTTTCTATCTGTTGACTTTCTGCCTTTTGATCAGAACAGGAATATGGAAAGGTAAAAAGTAATAATGCAAATGCGATAAGATAAAATATTTTTAAATCTTTCATAACTACAATTTTAATATACAAAAATTTCTAAACTCTTTTAAAGGGATAATGGTCAATGCAAAAAGAGCTGGAATTCCTATATTTGTACTGCCTTGAGAATCTGTTTTGGATTTCCATTATCCGGAATGATCATTCGGATTCTCTTTTTGTTATATCTAATTTTTCTCTGATGACAGAAAAAGTATAACTGCCGGTCTTTGATCAAAAATGAATCAAAGACAAAAGGCTACTTTCAAAACAAGTGATGAATTAAGGTGAACAAAAAAGGTTGCTGGATCACAAAATTTCACGGTGAATAATTTTCGTAAACTGAGTAAATTGATTCTTCAAGTTAGAAATAATTAATGTTATAATCAAGCTTGATTCTGTTAAAATATACTTGCCCCCCCCCTAATTTGTATTTAGACAAATATCAAATAAAACCTTAAAATTCAATTGTTTGTGAACACATCCTCATGTGTTGCATATTTGCACTTTCAATATTTTAAGGGAATTTTACCCAAGAATTCATATATTCTTGAATGAAATCGTTTTCTAGGAAAATTCCTGTTCAACTCCCAATTAGTAACAGTATCAGTTGCCACACCAATCATTGTAGCAACTTGATTCTGAGTGAGTTCTCTGTCTAATCTGGTCTTTCTTAAGTGGTCCCCCAAAGTTATTGTTTCGACTGGATATGCAGGGTTTATAGGCCTTTTACATCGAAAAGTCAGAAAGTGCAAATATGCGACGAACCCCTGTATGTATGGCTTTATCAATCATCCGGAGAAAGAATGTGTCTGTGCAGAAAGGGGTAACGAAAACGTTATCTCAAAAGATTAGCGAACACTTGTTGGATAGGATCGATCTTCACATCAAGGTTGCGTCTGTGAACTATGAAGAACTGTCGAAGTACGAGGTCACTTCCGAGTCCAGTGATGATATCCGGGAGCGGGTTCGCAACGTCCGTAAGACTCAAGAAAAGCGCTTCGATGATTTAAAAGAAATCAACTGCAACGCCCAGATGCCCGGTAAAATGGTACGGGAAGTCTGTCGCCTGGACACTACAGGTGCTATGATTCTAAAAAAGACCATGGAAAAACTACAGATCTCTACATGTGCATATGACCGGATATTGAAAGTGGTGAGGAAGGTATCGGATATGGATGTATCGGTTGAAAAACATAAGGAGCACGTTGCACAGACGATACAGTATCGGCAGCTGAACAGGGAAGGGAGGCTAGGTTAATTACTAATTACTACTTGTGTACTATAAAATACCCGCTCTTTATTGTTTTCAGGATAATATTCAATATTATAAATCCCAGTCGGTAAATTTGAAATATCAATATTGGTTTTATCGACGCCCAATTCAATATTCTTTGTTTTAAGAATAGCGGAATAAATATTGGTAACTGCAATTTTTCCTCTGCTATTATCGGGCAATTCTATATTGAAAAGACCATCCGAAGGATTGGGATATACCATAAGGTCTCTTCTGTACCAGACTGTATTACCGAATACTGACACGATGGTAGGATCGCATTTTTCCTCATCATCCACTCTGAAACGTGGAAAATTGGGCAATCCTCCACCTGATGGAATTGGTAATTTGATCCCATTTTGAACAAAATCGCAGCTCGTGCCCAAACTGTCCGGATGATTGATAACATGGTACGAGTTGGAACCATTGGTGGGACGCATATAGATCCGACAATCGGGCCCTTGAGCCATAAGGTAAAATGGGGTAGGAAAAGGATCCTGTGTGCCGTTGTAAACATCTATTAAGCGGGTGCCATCCTGCATATCTTCCTCCCAAGTGTCAATTTGGTGAAGTTCATCGCGGGAAGCTGTATAGATGAATCGGCTATTAGGTGACCATTCTACGCTCGAAAAACGAATATCATCTACATCAATACTATCCTCATCATAAACATTGATTTTTATATGATTGGAAAACTTTCCAGTTAATCTGTTGAAGTCGTAAAGATGCAGTTGATCATAGTAATTATATAAAGCGTATTTTGTGCCGTCCGGACTGAATTTTGCAGAGCCGGATGCACTCGATCTATAATGGTTAAAATAAGCATTAGTGTTTTGATCAGTTTTCTTTTCCAGTCCATTTTCAGTAAGTAAAAATGTTAAAAAAAGTGAATCTTCCGTCAATGGCTGTATAATCCACCAATCTTTCCCATTGATATGTTGAATGGCGGTAAAGTAGCTATACATCATATTGTATAGGTCATGATAAGGCTTGTTTTTAAATACTACATCCCCCCTGCCATCATCCAGGGTCATATCCACATAACTCATCAGCAACTCAAAAGAATCTTTCACTACAGGAAAATACACATTGGCTTTGTGAAATACATAATATCCATCCCCATAGCCGGGATCAGGCAAGATCATGATGTCTTGGCTGCCCGGATATCCATATTTGCATTCACCATCAGTAAAAATGGTATACCATTCATTATAGTTGATACTATCTCCATTGGGCATCATATGTGCTTCTGCATTGATGATCGCACAGCCATTTGAGTAAAACAGAAGATTACCTTCTTTGTCGCATATAGAAGCTATGTTACCAACAAAGCGAAACCCATTGTTTGATGCCATTACTTCAAATGGCTTGACGTTAAAATCAAAGCGAAATCCCACATCCTCTTCTGAAGGACTGGGGTCCAAACCTCCCAGCCAGATATAATCTTGCTTGTTTTGTGCCTGAAGACTATTTAGTATTAAAAAGAATATAAAAAATTGTATTTGTGATTTCATAGTATATTTTTAAGAAAGAGAGCAGGTCTGTAACAATTGTACAGACCTGCCCAATAATATCAATCGGTTATGACAAACTTTTTGATGCCATATTGGCCTTCCGTCGTACTTACTGTGATGAAAAATATGCCTTTTTGTATCAAATTATTAATGTTGATCTTATCAACCTGTTCAAAATTTTGTCTCATCACTTCCTGTCCATTTACATTTGTGATAACGAAAATGCCGGAAAGAATGCTATCCAAATATACTGTAAATTGCCCATTGTTAGGGTTGGGAATCACAGAAAGCGCCAGTTCTTTTTGTTTTTTGTTTATTGATCTGGGTTGTATTCCTTCTCTACAGTCATCATAGACATCAAAATAAGTACTGTCAAAAAGCATTGCCATTGATCTTGCCAGATGAATATAGTCTCCGTATTCATCCGAGCAAAGCCGGCTATAAAATAGCAATGCTATTCTATTGGTTTCCGCAATTTCACCTGCCTGTAAAAAATCGATATAGATACCGAGGATATCTACCCACAGTTGCACAATATATTCACTACAATCTATGGAATCCAGTTCAAGCCTTATCTCATCCAATTTTAAGCTATCCGACAGTTTTATTTGATTCAACGCTGGATGAATTACCATTATACTGTCTTTAAGTTCTGTCAGTATTAGCTGTTTTTCCAGGCTGTCAGTTGTCTCTATGTATTCTTGTTGCAGTTCGTCTATTTTTTGAATAGAAGCATCCAGGGGGTCTCTTTCATCCAGGGGTTCATTTATGTTGCGTAGTTCACTGTCAACGTCAACCAGTTCACCAAGTCCACATAAACGTGTAAGGAGCGAATCCGTTTTAATACAATCTGGAAGTGTGAATTCTTCTCGTGCCTGCTCATATTTAAGCAGGTGAAACAGATTTACAAAAAACACATTAGGCAGGCTGTCCTTCAAACCTTTCAGCCTGTTATAATAATCGCACAGTCGTAT